>Ga0315905_10000367_pt1 | contig 49773 bp, 54 predicted proteins | sample LakEriMetagenome_5_FD_203522 | JGI IMG/M metagenome (GOLD analysis project Ga0315905, IMG submission 203522) | Freshwater fungal communities from buoy surface, Lake Erie, Ohio, United States - Buoy 4 MA121 | ecosystem: Environmental > Aquatic > Freshwater > Lake | place: USA: Lake Erie, Ohio...
TTCCGTACCTGGGGCGGGATTTTTCAGTAATTCACATAATTCTGAAGTTTGTACTGCGTCTAATGGTAAGGGGGGAATACCGAGTTGGGCGCGTTCTTGGGTGTGTTGTTGGTATTCTGCTAACATGATTTAGCCTTTCTCCTGCTATGTCTTGTTTTCTTTATTTTATTGTAAGGGAATTGTTACAGGAGTTACTGGTAAACGAATTTGTCAGAAATAGACAGTTTGTGGTTTATAATTTAAGAAGTAAAGTTTACATTAGGTAGGTTACTATGGTTACAAAACAAATAATTCAAGAGAAATTAGAAGGTTTAACCCAAGAAGAACTTAATCAAGTTTATGGACTAATTGAACAATTAAGTAGTGCAGAAAAGCCAGTTAAAAAGCCTAGTCTAATGTCTCAATTACGGCAAATATCAATTGATGCTCCTGAAGATTTTTCTGTGCAAGTTGCGATTAGTTTAGGGAGAGATGTAAGTGAGGAGTAAAATTTTTGTTGATACTCTGTTTATTGTAGCTTTAATCAATAAACGAGATCAATATCATCAAACAGCTTTACAGTTTGCTGAACAATTTGAAAATTATCCTTTGATTACAACTGACGCAATTTTTTTAGAAGTTGGTAATACTTTATCAAATAACTATAAAAATCAAGCGGTTGAATTGATGGAAAAGTTTTTAGCGTCTGATAGTGTTGAAGTTATTCGTTTAAATCCTGATTTATTTGATGAAGCATTAAGTTTATATAAAAAACATCAAGATAAATCTTGGGGTTTAGTTGATTGTATTTCTTTTGTGGTGATGAAAAGATATGAAGTTACCCAAGCATTAACTTTTGATAGGCATTTTATTCAAGCAGGTTTTCAAGCATTAATGAAGTAATTATCAAATGGATAAATTAAATCAATATCGCAATGTGATCAAGAAAATTCTGACTGAATATGAACAGTTAGCATCACAAACACCTAACCCTGACGGTGTTGATAGTATTTTAGCTTTTGATGAACATAGAGATCAATATCTTTGGTTTCAAACAGGTTGGCATAATGATCATAAAGTTAGAGGGATTACTGTTTATGTGAGAATTAAAAATGAGAAAATTTACATTGAGGAAGATTGGACCCAGGAAGGTATTGCAACTGAGTTATTAAGGGAAGGTGTACCAAAGGAAGATATTGTTTTGGCATTTCATGATCCTGAAACTCGGAAGTTGACAGAATTTGCATTAGCTTAGATTTAATCTTTAGGTTATAATGTATAATTGCTAAAAAAAAATTAAACAAAGGAGTAAATTAAATTCATGTTAATTGAATTTCAAGTTGGAAATTTTCTATCTTTTAAAGACATAGTTACTTTCAGTATGGTTGCTTCTGATATTAATAGTCAAGATACAGAATTAGATGAAAATAATGTATTTTCAGTTAATCAAGAATTAAAATTACTAAAAACAACAGCTATCTATGGAGCTAATGCAAGTGGAAAGAGTAATCTTGCCAAAGCATTTAGTTTTATGAGAAACTTTGTTATTAATTCTTCTAAAGAAATGCAAATAACAGATTTTATTAATGTTGAACATTTCCGACTTAGTACAGAAACTGAAAATAAACCATCATTTTTTCAAACAACTTTTTATCTAAACAAAAAAACTTACAAATATGGTTTTAAAGTATCTCAAGATAAAGTAGTCGAAGAATGGCTATTTTTTCAAAGCAAAATTAAAGAATATCAACTTTTTCAAAGAAATGGCAACAAATTTAAAATAAGTAAAAAATCTTTTCAAGAAGGATTTAATTTAGAAGAAAAGACTAAGCATAATTCTCTTTTTATTTCTGTTGTAGCACAATTCAATGGTAATATTTCTGCTGAAATAATCAAATGGTTTGATAGATCTCAAGTTATATCTGGTTCAGGAACACACGATAATTTGTATAAAGAATTTACTTTAAAATCGTTTGAATCTCCTTTAATTAAGAAAGATAGTATTAATCTAATTAAAGATTTAGATTTATCAATTCAAGATATTGATATTACCAAAGAAAAACTATCTTTAGAAAATTTGCCATCATCCATACCAGATGAGTTGAAAACTATGATTCTCCGATCATCTTCTGGTGAATTTTCTAGTATCCAAACATCTCATGAAAAATATAATGAAAATGGTGAAATAATTGGATTTGAAAAATTTGACTTAGAAAAAAATGAATCTGAAGGAACGAAGAAACTATTTTATTTCTCAGCTTTGCTTTTAACCGCTTTAAGATATAATCAAGTTTTAATTATAGATGAATTAGATGCAAGATTACATCCTATCATTACCCATAAGATTATTGAATTGTTTAATTCAAAAAAATATAATCAAAAATCAGCACAGCTTGTTTTTATGACTCATGATACTAATTTGCTTAATCCTAATCTATTTGGTAGTAGATTATTAAGACGAGATCAAATCTGGTTTACAGAAAAAAATCAACAAGGAGCAACTGATTTATATTCTTTAGCTGAATATGATGATATCGCAGAAGATGATCCAAAAGAATCTAATGCTATTAATTTTGCTAAAAAACTTTGGCCAAGCCATTGTAATTTATATGGAATAGATGATTCTGATCCTAATAATTTAACCGTAGAACAAAGAATAATAATACACAATATTAATCCATCAACAACAGTTTATCAATTAGTGGAAAAACTTAATGAAGTTATTTTTCCCAAACCACCAACAGAACTTAATTTTGTAAATCCTGATTCTGACAAAATGATATATTAACTTAAAAGAGCGTTAGGGGTAGCTTACCGTAGGTATCGCTATCACCAATGTTTATACTATAATATAGTAGTTTCCAATTCACAAAACCCAACTTGATAACTTATGACAATTCAAATTCCCGCATTTCAAGTAATTCAAAACAACATATCCATGCTTGTGTTTGTAACTACTGTGAAGATGATTTATGAACGTTTTGACGTTTCTCGAAGAATTGATGATAAAAAGTTAGGATATCAAAGATCATTTTCTAAAAAGAGAATCAAAGAAATTAAAAATTATATTAATCAAGAACAGGGTATTATACCTAATTCAATTCTGGTCAATATTGATGAAGGCAAATTTGACTATCAAGAAAATAATAATTTACTCATTTTACATGAGACAGAATCTTTAGGTCTAATTATAGATGGACAGCATAGAGTCAACGGTTGTTATGATGCAAACCCTGATTTTAAATTAATGGTAATTGCCACCTTGGGGTTATCTGTTAAAGATCAAGCAAGATTGTTTGTCACAATTAACAAAACTCAAAAAGGTGTTCCAGCATCTCTTTATTTAGATTTAATGGATTTATTAGATGGAGATATTGAAGATTTTGATGGAGAAGGAGTAACAGCAGAAAGACGAGCAAGAGAAATTGCTATTAGATTAAACGAAACAGATGAAAGTCCTTTGTATGAATTAATTAGAACAACTGGAGAAAGTGGTTTTGGAATATCTTTAAATGAATTTGTCAACCAAATTAAAGATTATGTAGAACCGAAAACAGGAAAACTTGCTAATTATGGTTTTGAACAACAATATAAAATTTTTGAAATATATTTCCGTGCTGTTAAAGCAGTATTCTTAGAACAATGGGATAATCCTAAATCATATATTTTAAAAACCGTTGGATTTGGTGGACTCATGCAAGCATTTTATGAGATTTTTAATGTGGTTATGCAAAAACACAAGATGTTTAATACTGAAAATACCATTAAAGTTCTGGAACTAATTCAAGACTTTAAATTTGATAAAGATAACTTACCAAGTGGTGGTGGTTTTAAAGCCCAAGAAAAAGTTGCTGAAATGCTAGAAAGCAAATTAAAAAAAGCAGTGAGAGAAGATTTTGTAGTGATGATTGGAGATTAGCTAAAAGATTAATTTGGAGATTTAAAAGGGTGTCATTAACATTTGAGGAAATTGCTATTGCTTTTAGCAATTGTAATAGCGATGCTAAAACGTCTTTTAAAAATTATTTGGTAAACTTGTATAAATCCAAAGAAGATTATGAAAAAGGATTTATTATTTCCAATGTAAATAATTACATACTGACAGATATAGAAAAACTCCTTGCTAAAGCAGTCTTAAATATTTGTGCTGCTGATAATTTGATCAAACAAGGTTATTTTAGTTGGGGTTTTGTAACATCCTATTATGCGAATTTTTTCTTGATACAAGGTTTAAATAGAACACAACTAAATTTTACAACTTGGGTATCGCGTTCTATAGATTGTGTAGAAAAAGACTATCGAAACAAGAATCTTCATATTATAGCTATATCTAATTCAACAGATGAACATCAACGACAATTCAAACGATTTTTTGAAAATTTTAGTCATTTCAGAAATCGTAAAGGAATTGATAGGTATTGGAATATCGGAATTAAACCTTTTGAATTAGGTAATGAATCAGAAATAAGAAATAAAATTAATTATGAAATTTGTAGTGATGCTTTTTATGAATTAGATTTAGATAATATAGAGTTTAAGAAAATCATTAAAGATAATCTCTATTCTCCTTTTACTGAATATAAAGAAAATTCACGAACATTTGATAATTATTCCCGTCGTAATTTAAAATTAGCAATAGCTAGATTAAGAATGCTAACCTACACATTAAATTTTATTGCTGTGAGAAATTTAGAATATCAAAGTTATTATCAAAGGAATATGAAAAATAGACTAACAGCTATTAATCAAAAATATCCTGATGTCAGTGTATGGATTAAAGAACTTTTTCAACAATGGTTAATTTTTGATTCAGAAATAGTAGATAATGATAATGTATTTTAAGTTGTCGCTCACTATCCCAGCATCAAAAATAACCCCATCCTGTAAATCCTTAAATCCTGGACATCCTGATTCAGACAAATGCAATGTCTTGTTTTCCTTATTTTATTGTAAAGGAATTGTTACAGGAGTTACTGGTAAACGAATTTGTCAGAAATAGACAGTTTATGGTTTATAATTTAAGAAGTAAAGTTTACATTAAGTAATAATGTTGATAAGGAGTTCATGATGTCATACAAAAATATTATTACCATAGAACCTGGAAAGAGAAGCGGAAAACCTTGTATTAGAGGTATGAGGATTACTGTTTATGATGTTCTTTCCTATTTAGCATCAGGAATGACTTTTGAAGAAATATTAGCCGATTTTCCTTATTTAACCAAAGAAGATATTTTAGCCTGTTTAAGTTATGCAGCAGATCGTGAACGTCAAACCATTTTAGTTAATTCATGAAACTACTTTTCGATCATAATTTATCACCAAATTTAATTAATTATTTGGCTGATATTTATCCTAATTCTAATCATCTTTATTTAATGCAATTAGATCAAGAATCAGATTATACAGTATGGGAGATTGCCAAAAACCAAGACTATATTATTGTGACTAAAGATGCGGATTTTAATGAATTATCAATTTTGAGAGGTTTTCCACCTAAAGTAATTTGGATTCGCTCAGGAAATTGTACAACTAAAACCCTAGAATTAATGCTTAGAAATAACCAGGAAATTATTTTATCTTTTTCTGAAGATCAAAATACTGGTATTCTGGCTTTGTATAGGTGAAATACAGAAAGTTCAGCTTGGGTGAGGTACACTTTGTGCGGGCAAGACTTGTACTGAGATTGGTCGAAGTATGCCCGCACCACAAGAGTTTTATCATTAATATCTGTACTTCATAATATCGGAAACTGCTGTAGGTAAAATAAGACAATATGAAAGATATGGTTTATATTTTAGTGAAGTAATTGGTTATAGAATTAGTCCCGATAGCACACAGATTAACTTTTATTATGGAGAAATAAAAATCAATGAAGACGACAAATATCACGTTATCCCTAGAACAAAACCAAGTACATAATGATTGGCAATTTACAGAGGTGTGGATTGATCCAATGTTAACGCCACCTTATATACTTTTATTATTAGCAGATAAACAAGGTAAATGTCAAGTTTATGATTCTGCTAAAAATTAGCAAGTGATATTTTTTAGTAATGATTATGAAACAGCCAAATTATGGTTATTAGAAGATAAATATGAACCGATTGAGAGTAGATTATTATTAGATGATTTACTCATTTAGTTGTATTTTATAACAAAAAGGAAAGGATGTAAGTGTGTTAGCCTCAACAATAACCCCATTCTGTACTCGAAAAATATTAAGAATTATTAACTACAATTGCTTTATACTATTGCCTAGTCTAATCTACTTATAGACATTAAATGATTTGTAGTCAAAATCTATGTGGAACTTAAGAGACACTATGACACAAGTTAAAAATGCCTTTTCTCAAGCATTACAATCTATTTTAGAGAAAATCATATTTGATAAAACCAAGCAATGTTTGTCTGATAACGAGAAAAGTCAATCACTAAAAAATAATATGAAAATTAGTCAAGATTATAAGAAATTATTGGATTTGTTCCAGAAAAGAATTTTATTCATGGCAATTTTTTAACATTATTGATTGGGTAGGGGTGAACGGCCGTTCACCCCTACAATGTAAATTAATATATGAAAAATATATCTAAAATTTATATATCTAAATTTAAGATTTAATTTTATGACCTATAATCCTGATATACATAAACGCCAATCAATTCGTCTTAAAGGCTATGATTATTCTCAGTCTGGTCTTTATTTCATTACAATTTGTTGTTATCAACGTGAATGTTTATTTGGAAATATTATGAATAGTCAAATAATATTAAATAATTTTGGTCAGTTAATAAAAGAAGAATGGTTAAAATCAGCAGAAATTAGAAAAGAAATTGAGTTTGATGATTTTGTAATTATGCCTAATCATTTTCATGGAATTGTTATAATTAATCAGGAAATAAACAGCGATTTTATGAAAAATGATGTAGATTTCCAGGATAATAATGTAGGGGCGAACGGCCGTTCGCCCCTACAGCAAATTCAATCATCACGGCCAAAAATATCAATGAAACCAAAATCCATATCATCATTAATAGCAGGTTTTAAATCAGCAACAACCAAGAAAATTAACATCATTCGTAATACACCTCAAAATCCAGTTTGGCAACGCAATTATTATGATCATATTATTAGAAATGATGAATCTTTAGCAAGAATTAGAGAATATGTCCAAAATAATCCTTTATCTTGGGAAAATGATCAATTACATCCTAATAATCCTTCTAAATGGTAATTAGCGTGATCACTATTTTTGATATGGTAAGTAATGTAGAAAGTTGAATATACAAAGAAATTTTTAAGAGAATTAGCATCTTTACCTAAAGAGATTCAATTAAATTCTGTAGGTTGGGTTGATAAAACCCAACATTTTACATTTTCAGGAAGTAATTACATCCTGATGCCAATATTTTACAACTCTTTCACCGTTAACTGAATACTCGGACTTGGTAATAACGTATATCTCAAATAGAACCCCAACCACACAAATGCAATAATTAACAAAGTTCCAATTCCCAGAAAATTAGGTAACCAAAACACCACCTCTATATGATTGATAGCACCTGGTTTAAGTGTCCAGATCAATTGATTACCATGCTTTTCTGGTTTAATAGCATTTTCATTATTGTCAATGTTTTTTGTTCCCCAAGGTGTCTGTAAACTAAAATCTAAATTGACAATTGAATTATTATTGTTGGTGGTAAGCATGGCCAAAGAACGCAAATCTAAATCATAAACTAGATGATTTCTAGAAAATAGGAAAAAATTCCTATCTTCTGCTACCAAACTTGAGGTAATATCTGATATTTCTGAATTATTGCTATCTTGAGAACTGCGATTTTTGAAAAATACAGTAAATTTTTCTTGTAATTCCTTCGCACTGGTAAAGGGAATTTTTAGAACAATTTCTGCTGGTGAAATTCTCTGTGTTGAACCTCCTAAAGTTCGTGCTTGATTTTCTAAAGTTTTTAACCATTCTGATAGATAATCACCACTAAAAATAGTGACTTTTTCCGGTAACTGAATATGCTGTATTAATTCTCCATTATTTGTGCTATTAAAATTGACTCCTAAATCATATTTTACACAACCAGATAGCAGCAATGAAGAAAGTATTACCATCAATACAATAGGTTTTATTTTGGTAATCTTGCCAATTTTACTAATTGAAAAAAATACGGATTTTATCTTAATGAAAGTGAATACGTTCATTGTATTTTCTCCTTATTTGCTAAAAACTTAACCAAACTAAATAGAAAATTGTTAAACAAACAGCAATTAAAGCTACCCAAACAAAGCGATTATCTTTAGTATTGACCGTGCTAAGATCAATATATTCTGGTTCTACAGATTTGGGTTGAGATTTTTTAGGTTGGGAATTGACAACTATTTTCGATTTGTGATCAGAAACTATACCAAAATCGGGAATTTCTGTCATCCATTCTTGAGGACGATTAAGTTTGGGTGCTTTTAAAATATAGACTAGGCGCTTTGCTTGTTGACGAATTTCATAATGGGGATGACCTACAAGTTGTTGACAAAGATTTATTGCTGCTTCTGAACGTCCCGCAGCTTCATAAGCATTCACCAACCAAATTTCTACTTCACCAGCAAAACGGGTATTTTTTCCTAATAGGGCGCTGGCTTTTTCTAAATTTTCTACAGCTTCCCGATATTGACCATTTTCAAAAGCAATTGTCCCCATTTGGTAACGAGATCTAGCGAGTTCTAAACTTTCTGTAGTCATTAGTTATTAAGTCATTAGTTATTAGTTATTAGTTACAGCACTTCCCGGTGTTATGAGGTACATATTTAGCGGGCAAGATGCCCGCACTACAAGAGTTTTTATGCAGTCTGCGGAGGCGGAATTTGTTTGTGTAGCCGTGAATTTTATTCACCAGAACTATTAATCCTGATTATTGTCTCAACTGAGAACCAAGAATCATTGTCCCAATCCCCACATCTGTAAATACTTCTAACAGTAAAGCATGAGGAATACGACCATCAATGATATGTGAAGCTTTCACCCCTTGAGCTAGAGATCGCACACAACAATTCACTTTAGGAATCATCCCCCCACTAACTATACCATCAGCAATTAATTGTCGCGCTTCCCGAATATCTATTTTCGGAATCAAGGTAGAAGGGTCATGATAATCTTTTAAAATTCCTCTGGTATCGGTGAGCAAAATTAACTTTTCTGCTCCCAAAGCTGCGGCTATTTCCCCCGCTACGGTATCAGCATTAATATTATAAGCCTGTCCCGTTTCATCAGCAGCAACACTGGAAACTACGGGAATATAGCCATTACTAGAAAGTGTTTCTAAAATTTTGATATTGACACTGCTAACTTCCCCAACAAAACCAATTCCTTCATCACCTTGAGGACGAGCCGTAATTAAGTTACCATCTTTACCACAAAGTCCTACGGCCATACCTCCAGCCTGGTTAATTAGCGCGACAATTTCTTTATTTACACGCCCAACTAACACCATTTCCACTACATCCATTGTTGGTGCATCGGTAACACGCAAACCATTTTTAAATTGTGCTTCAATTCCTAATTTACCTAACCAACTATTAATTTCTGGACCACCACCATGAACTAAAATTGGCCGCAAGCCGACGCAAGATAAAAAGACAACATCCCGAATCACTTTATCTTTGAGGTTGCTATCCTTCATGGCTGCGCCACCATATTTAACTACAACGGTGCGACCAGCGAATTGTTGGATGTAAGGTAATGCTTCACTGAGAATTTCGACGCGATTCGCTTCAGCTTTCCTGATATACTCTGTATCATTAATCATGTTTTTACCCAAGTTGCTAATTATCTAGTTTATTGGATAACTAGCAACTAGAGTTAATAAGCTGTTGTGATCATAGCAGTGGGACAGGGAGCAGAAAGATATTCATTACCCATTACCCATTACCTATTACCTATTCCTAAGAGAGTTGAAATAAGAAAGTCACTAAATCGCCCTTACCCAAGCTAATGCGATCGCCGGGACGGAGGCGATGTCTATTTCCTGGTAATAGGGGTAAATTGTTGATGTAAGTTCCATTGGAACTACCTGCATCTTCTATATAACAAGCATCTCCCTCAATCCGAATATCTGCGTGAATCCGGGAAACAATCTCCGAATTTGCGAACCCTGAAACATCAATATCTGGAGGAATGCGGTCATTAGGCTTACCAATATGAATAACCGAGAGATTTTGTGGTAATTCTATTTCTTGGTTAGCCTGAACATGAAATAACCGCGCTACTACCTGTTGTAATTGGGTGTTGGACACCTTGGCTGGTGGTGCGGCTGGCGCTACTTCAGGAATTGTGGGGGGATCTATCTGGGGTACATAAGGAGGCGGAATATAAGCTTCCGGTTCTGGTGCTACGGGCGCTGGTGGGGGAGTAAGTACAGGGGGAATATATACTTCCGGTTCTGGCGCTACGGGTGCTGGTACAGCAGGAATATAAACAGCTTGTTCCTGGACTACAGCTACCGGTGCGGGAGTCAGTACCGGGGGAATATAAACTTCTGGTTCTGGGGCTATGGGGGGAACATAAACGGCTTGTTCCTGAACTACAGCTACAGGTGGGGGTGCTATGGGCGGTATATTAACACTAACAGGAGGGTTGGTGGTATTCGCAATTCCCAAGGCATCGGGCTTTAATAGTTCCATGATTGGATCAGGAGCAACCGGCGATACTTGTACAGGAATATTAGCAGCAGCAGTTGGTGCGACTGTGGTTGCTGTAACAGCAGCAGCGTGAAGACGTAGGTTATAACCGCACTGACCGCAGAATGCCGCATCTGACTGTACTGTTGCTCCACAATTAGGACATTTAGCTGTAGCTGGCAACGGGCTGTAGCAAGCTTCACATTGAACAGCCCCATCTGGATTAGGGTGATTGCAATTAGGGCAAACTATCATGGATTTAAGCCTTAGTCAAGGTCGTTGTAAAAATATTACTGACAAGCACAGCAGTAACTTTAGCTTTTGATGCTAATAATTACCTAGAGTGAAAACATTTAGGGTTTGAGTTCTAAACCAGCCGCAGTATCTAGCAACCAGTAAAGTTCTCCCTGGGGTTTAATCAAGCGAGATGGATAAGCAAAATCATCTGCTACTGGTGCGAAAATTTGCGCCAGTGCTGGCCTTTTGTTAGCACCAGCAACCATAAAAATCACACTGCGAGCCGCGTTAATCAATGGGTAAGTAAAGGTAATGCGGAGACTGTCACCTTTATTACCAACAGTAATTAAGCGATCGCACACATTGAGAGCCTCTGTGTGGGGAAACAAAGATGCAGTATGGGCATCATCACCCATTCCCAATAAAACTACATCTAATGCTGGGAACTCTCCAGATACGGAATTAAAAAATGTTTGCAGATGCTGGTTATACTTAGCTGCGTCCACTGCTGGATGAGCGGACAAAGTGGGGATAGCATGAATATTAGCCGCTGGTATAGCAACCTGATCTAACCATGCACGTCGCGCCATTAATTCGTTGCTATCAGGGTGATCTGGTGGCACATAACGCTCATCTCCCCAGAATACATGAATTTTATCCCAGGGCAACTCCTGTAAGGCCATGGCTTCATACAAAGGTTTTGGTGTGCTGCCACCTGATAAAGCAATTGTAAATTGTCCCCGTTCCCTAATAGCAGTTTCCACTTTTGACAGGATCAATTCTAGCGCCCGTTGGACGAGTTCGGACACGCTGGTGTGAACTTCAACAGTTTTGTTCATGGCATTATCATTACATGATGCTGTTTCTTTGCAATACCATAGCGAACTTCTGACCATTTTCCGGTTTAACTGTGGAAACTTTTAACATCATCAAGTTAAACCATAAATTATGGTCTTCTATTGTCCTTTACCTTCTTTATCATTATTCTTGATTGCTTGTCAGTATTCAGTTGTACTAATCGCTCATAATCACTCCAAAAGACTGTTAGCTGAATCAAGATACATCGGTAAATAAGCCAAAAATAAAAATTCTTACCAGTTTACCAGTTGTGAACATTGACAAATTAGAGATTATTACTGATCACATTAACATCACATAATAGAAAGTAAATTGGCAAATAAAATATACCAAATATCCATCTGGATCAAAATCTACATCTTTTTGTCAACTTAAACCTAATTATAAAGCTTTTCTTCCTTTGCGCCTTTGCTCCTTAGCGTCTTAGCGCGAAACAAAAACCTAAAAAGTCACAACACTGCGAATAGAGTCACCCCTGTGCATTAAATCAAAAGCATCATTAATTTTTTCTATGGGCATAACATGAGTAATTAAATCATCAATATTAATCTTACCATCCATATACCAATCTACAATTTTTGGCACATCAGTTCTTCCTCTAGCACCACCAAAAGCCGAACCTTTCCAAACTCTTCCAGTTACTAATTGAAATGGACGAGTGCTGATTTCTTGTCCTGCACCGGCAACACCAATGATCACACTTACACCCCAACCTTTATGACAACATTCTAAGGCTTGACGCATGGTATTAACATTGCCAATACATTCAAAAGAATAGTCAGCACCACCTTTTGTTAAGTCTACTAAATAAGGAACTAAATCACCCGCAATTTCTTGAGGATTGACAAAATCTGTCATGCCAAATTTTTCAGCTAAAGCCCGTTTTTTGGGATTAATATCTACACCAATAATCTTATTCGCGCCCACCATTCGCGCTCCTTGGATGACGTTTAAACCAATCCCCCCTAAACCAAAAACTACTACATTTGCACCTGGTTCTACTTTAGCTGTATAAATTACCGCGCCAATACCTGTTGTTACGCCACAACCAATATAACAAACTTTATCAAAAGGGGCATCCTCTCGAATTTTGGCGACAGCAATCTCTGGCAATACCGTATAATTAGCGAAGGTGGATGTACCCATGTAATGGTGAATAATATCGCCACCAATACTAAAACGACTAGTACCATCTGGCATTAAACCCCGTCCTTGTGTGCCGCGAATTGCTTGACAAAGATTAGTTTTGAAGCTGAGGCAATAATCACATTGACGACATTCAGGGGTGTATAAAGGAATTACATGATCTCCAGGTTTAAGACTTTTGACATCAGCCCCCACTTCCACAACTATACCAGCACCTTCATGTCCTAAAATTGCCGGAAATAAACCTTCTGGATCATCACCAGAAAGGGTAAAAGCATCAGTATGACATACTCCACTAGCTTTAATCTCAATTAATACTTCCCCTGCTTGTGGTCCTTGTAATTGTACGGTTTCAATTGTTAGGGGTTTTCCCGGACTATAGGCTACTGCTGCTTTGACTTCCATTTGATTCTCTTTATTGGCGAGGATTTACGTAATTTTATCTCACCCAGAGGCACTCCAGGCGCGAAGAGGAATATTTTTCATGATTACTTGTCAAATTGTTCTATGTATGCTAGAGTGATGGGCATTGTCAGAAAAATATCCTATCTAATTAACTACGGTTTAGACTGGTTGAAGTCAGCAGATATTTTAGCAATTATGACCATAAAATTAATCTTGGCTGCAACTACCCACTTTGACGATTAATGAAATCTGTAATAAACATGATCAAACCTGCCCTTACTAAAATTGGCGCTCAAATGTCTAACTTAACTGGCGTAAGAGCGATTATGAAAGATATTAACGAAACCCTCAGAGCCAGTAAGGGAAAGGAATTATATAATTTGAGTGCCGGTAATCCCCTGATTTTACCAGAGGTGGAAAAGTTATGGCGGGATTGTACGGCAGATTTATTAGCTAGTTCTGAATATGGTGAGGTCGTTTGTCGTTACGGTTCAAGTCAAGGTTATTCACCATTAATTGACGCAATTGTCAAGGACTTTAACCAGCGTTATGGGTTAAGTTTAACTGACCGGAATATTTTAATTACTGCGGGTAGTCAAACTATCTATTTTTATGCCGCTAATGCTTTCGGTGGTTATACTCAAGATGGTAATTTAAAGGAAATTGTCCTGCCTTTAAGTCCAGATTATACTGGTTATGGTGGTGTTTGTTTGTTCCCAGAAGCTTTAGTCGCTTATAAGCCTACTTTGGATATTGATAGGGACGCACACCGTTTTAAATATCGTCCTGATTTTAACCAGCTTTCCATTACAGAAAATACTGGTTGTGTGATATTTTCTCGTCCTTGTAATCCTACTGGTAATGTTTTAACTAATGACGAAGTGAATAAAATCACTGATTTAGCAGCGCCTCATCATGTTCCTGTATTAATTGATTCTGCTTACGCGCCTCCGTTCCCAGCTTTGAATTTTACAGACATGACTCCCGCATTTGGGGAAAATATCCTCCACTGTATGAGTTTATCAAAGGCGGGATTACCTGGAGAACGGATTGGGGTGGCTATTGGTGATGAAAAGCTAATTCAGGTCTTAGAATGTTTCCAAACTAATGTGGGAATTCATTCTTCTCGATATGGTCAAGCGATCGCTGCTCGCGCCATAGAATCAGGTATATTAGCAAATATCGCTGAAAATGTAATTCGTCCTTTCTACCAGCAAAAGTTTGATGTGTTAGAAAGTACATTAGCATCAGCAATGCCAAAAAATTTACCCTGGTTCTTACATCGTGGTGAAGGAGCGATTTTTGGCTGGTTGTGGTTGCAGGATTTACCCATGACTGATTGGGAATTTTACCAGGAATTAAAGAAAGTTGGTGTAATAGTTGTTCCTGGTAGTAGTTTCTTCCCCGGTTTGAAGGAGGAATGGGAACATAAACACCAATGTCTCAGAATTAGTTTGACTGGTAGTGATGAGGAGATTATTATCGGTATGCAGCGTTTAGCTAAGGTTGCTGAACGGGTTTATCAAGTTGCGGCTGTAAGTGTGTAAGAGAAATGAACCACGAAGACGCAAAGAACACGAAGAAAATATTGCAAGGAAGCAGGAAGCAGCCAGCAGGGGTAAAAGATCAAAAATCTGCTCTTCCTGGTGCTGTGAGGGCTGAGAAACCCCGTTCTCAACCAATTCCTGATCTTGATGATTGGTTAGAAATTGGTAAAATTGTCGCACCTCAAGGTTTAAATGGGGAGTTGCGAGTTTATCCTGATACTGATTTTCCCGAACGCTTTGAAGAACCAGGAAGACGCTGGTTATTACGTCCAGGGGAAACGGAACTTCAACCTGTAGAATTATTAAGTGGACGCTATATTGAGAGTAAAAATCTCTATGTGATTAGATTAAAAGGAGTAAGCGATCGCTCTCAAGCTGAAAATATGCGTGATTGTCGGTTTTTTGTGCCTATAAGCGATCGCCCTAAATTGGCAGCGGGTGAATTTCATGTGATAGACTTGTTAGGATTGCAGGTTTTTATGCAATCTTCTGGGGAGTTGGTGGGAACACTGGTGGATATATTACCTTCAGGTCATGATTTATTAGAAGTAAAATTAGATTCTGCTTTTGCTGAGGATAAAGCCGGAAAAACAGTTTTAATTCCCTTTGTGATGGAAATTGTCCCTGTTGTGGATTTGGAAAATCGTCGTGTCGAAATTACCCCTCCCCCTGGTTTGCTGTCAATTAATGATTAGTTGAACTGTGTCACATGGGTGGTTTAACAACTCTTTGTATTTGGAATTAATACTTGCCTATATTTACTTAGGTGAAGATGAATATCCTGTTATATCATGTCCGCCTAATCACTTACGATATAGTTCATCATTGCCTTTTCCCAATTACCAATTACCCATTACCAGCCTCAACAGATATGATAAGTGTTCAACCGGACATGATATTAAAATCCCTCACCCCAATCTTGGACCTATCCCATAATTTCTATATTGCCAATAATCTCGCAAAATCCGGTCATGATCAAAACACAAATCACTAGGAACACACCAAGGCTCGAAAATACCCACACCCTTAGCATCATCACCCGCTAAAGGTTGACCTGTAGCTGTTGCTAAAAACACAATACTAATTGTATGCTGACGGGAATCACGACGGGGATCAGAATAAACTAAAAATTGTTGAATTAACTCTACTTTTAACCCTATTTCTTCCTCTGCTTCCCTAATTGCGGCTTTTTCCACAGTTTCACCATAATCCACAAAACCACCAGGTAGCGCCCACCCTAAAGGTTCATTATGTCTTTCAATGAGAATAATAGGACGATGGGGTCTATCAATTAACTCAATAATGATATCAACAGTGGGTGCAGGATTTCTATAAGTCATTGTTCATTTGTTAATATGTAGGTTTATAGATCCTCGACTTGTTCAATGGGGATCTGAGTGAGTATAATGATTCTTGTGATTCATCTTCTTATTTCTTCACAAATCACAACAGTCAAGATTAACCATGCCATGATAAATTCGATGCGTAACTGATAAACGATTACCCTTTCCTATATTTCAGGTTTAATATGCCTTTTCCTAGATCCAGTGGTATTCTACTACATCCCAGTTCTTTCCCCAGTCGTTTTGGTATTGGGGATTTAGGACTGGAAGCCTATGATTTTATTGATTTTCTTAAAAATAGTCACCAGCAATATTGGCAAGTTTTACCTCTAGGTCCGACTGGTTACGGTAATTCTCCCTATATGTGCTATTCTGCAATGGCGGGAAATTACTTTTTAATTAGTCCCGAAAAGTTACTAGAGGAAGGTTTGTTAATTGAATCAGATTTGGCTGATTTACCAGATTTTCCGGCAGATTATGTAGATTTTCAGGAAGTTATCCCGGTTAAGGTTAATTTACTCATTAAAGCTTGTGAAGAATTTAAAACTAAGGCAACTTTAACTCAAAAACAAGCTTTTACCAAGTTTTGTACTGATAAAGGCTATTGGTTAAATAATTACGCTCTGTTTATGGCTCTTAAAGATGCCCAAAATGGTGCAGGCTGGCATAATTGGGAGCCGGAATTGGCAAAGCGTGAACCAGCGGCTTTAGCTGCGATGGAACAAGAGTTAGCGGCAGAAATTTTTTATTATAAGTTTGTCCAATATGAGTTTTTCCGTCAATGGTCAGAACTGAAAAACTATGCCAATGAAAATGGTGTAGAAATTATTGGTGATATCCCCATTTACGTAGCCCATGATAGCGCTGATGTCTGGGCTAATCCTGAAATATTTGCTTTAGACGAGGAAACAGGAGCAGCAGCTTTAATGGCAGGAGTTCCACCGGACTATTTTAGCGCCACTGGTCAATTATGGGGAAATCCGGTTTACAATTGGGAAGAATTAGAAAAACAAGACTTTAAATGGTGGGTACTGCGTTTTGAGGCCATGTTGGATTATCTGGATATCATTCGCATTGATCATTTCCGGGGTTTTGAGGCTTATTGGGCTGTACCCCAAGGTGAAACAACTGCTATGAATGGTGAATGGATTAAAGCGCCCGGTGTGGCTTTATTTGAAACTATTAGAAAGCAGTTAGGTAAGTTACCTGTCCTCGCGGAGGATTTGGGGATTATTACCCCAGAAGTGGAAGCACTACGAGATCAATTTGAGTTTCCAGGGATGAAGATATTACAGTTTGCTTTCGGTTCTGATCCCGGAAACCCCTTTTTACCCTTTAACTACAATCGTAACGCTGTGGTTTATACTGGCACTCATGACAATGATACAACTGTGGGCTGGTTTAATGTTGCAAATGATTACGAAAAGCAAAATTTATTGTTGTATTTAGGTTGTATTAGTCCTGATGGCGTAAATTGGGATTTAATTAGATTAGCTTTGAGTTCGATCGCTAATCAGGCGATTATACCTTTACAGGATGTATTAGGTTTGGGAACTGATGCAAGAATGAATTTTCCAAGTACAGCGGAGGGAAATTGGCAATGGCGTTATCAAGCAGGTGTATTAACTCAAGAATTAAGCGATCGCTTAAAAACTCTCACCCTCCGTTGTGGACGCGCCCCTATAGAATCCTCAGTTAGTTAAATAAATTTTGGCTAATAAACCCCAAAAAAAACTGATGTTTTCGCTATTTTGTCCTGGTTTGACTCAATAGACGAAAACCCCAAGTTTTTGTTTGATTAAACCACCCTTGATTGAGATCAAATCAAAAGTCAAAATTTAACGATGATTTCCGGTTAGTTTGGTTCAGCAGCGATCTTAATTTCCTCGGTTTTGCCAATTTCCCCCATTTCTTTAGCCTTCTGCCGATTCACACTCATTAACACTCCACCGGCATTATTGGTTTTTACTGTCAATTGCTGATTAGCTTTCCAAGTACGACTAGAACCCTGTGGTAAAACTCCTTCAAAGGCAGTTTTACCATCTGTCACCACACTGATCCATGAGGATGCTTTTAAGGTGACACCAACTTGTACAGACTGATCCTGTTTACTAGCGGATTGTTTATCAGCAGATGTTTCTTGTTGTGTTGGTGGCTGTGCTATATTTGATTGAATTTGGCGATTATTGGACTGCAATGTACCATTGTTTAATAAATGAGATAAACTCTTAACAGAGCAAAAAACCAAAACAATGTAAAACAGGTAAAGATGTATAGGACGGAATTGAGCAATGTTTTGGTTTCTCCAAGTGGATTTAAAAGCCACTGGTTGATAACCAATCGGGAAATGACTGGCAAATTCCCCCCCCTTAATTCCCAAAGCGTCTGCAAACTGCCTAATTAAACCTTGAATATAAATTGGTTCTGGTAGGTCGCTTAAATTACCTTCTTCAATGGCTTGCAAAAGTCGTCGAGGAATTTTAGTGAACAAGACTAACTCATCAAGAGTTAAGTTCTTTTCCTGACGTAGGGAAGCAAGTTGAGATCCAAGCTGCATCAACTTTTCACTTTGATCTTGCCTGATAGAAGGTTTGATTGGCTGTTCATCCTTCTTTCTGAACCATTTCATGTTTTTCCTTTACTCCTTAACTCAGCTTTGTCTTTATGGGTGTGCGATTTATCTGCTTGCTTAAAAAAATCATCTCGTCTTGAGTTAAATGACGATATTCACCAACTTGCAAAAATGGTGTGATTGCTGTCTTTAGTTGAATTGAACCGATGGCCGTCCGATGTAGCTTGATAACTGGATATCCTAACTGTTCGGCCACACGGCGAATTTGCCGATTTCTTCCCTCCTGTAAAACAATTTCTAAACAGCTTTGGTTAATATAAGTTTCAATTAAACGCACCTGGGCAGGTCTAGTGATTTTTCCTTCCAGAATTACACCCTGACTCCACCTTTGAATAACTGCTGCGGGAGGATATCCTTGGACAATAACACGATAGCTCTTAGAAATACTATGACTAGGATGGGTAAGTCTATAAGTTAATTCCCCATCATTTGTCAAGATTAACGCTCCCGTAGAGTCTACATCCAAACGACCAACAGGGTGAATACCCAATCCTTCCCTTAATTCTGAGGGTAGCAGATCCAGCACCGTTGGTCTTCCTTGGGGGTCATGGCAAGTAGATACAAATCCTGCTGGTTTATGCAGCAATAAATAGATCAAAGATGGACGTTGTTCTGTCATGACTGGTAAACCATCAATCAAAATTTTGTCCCGTTGAGGATCAACTTTTTGACCTAAATGCGCCAATATCCCATTAACACGCACCCTTGATTGTCTAATCATTTCTTCACCTTCACGACGGGAGGCGATACCCCATTGAGCTAAAATTTTTTGTAATCGTTCCTCCATGTTTTAATTATTACTTCTATTAGTGAACATTCTCATACTACTAATTTTTTTACTTTTTTTTACTTTGTTGTTAACAAACTCCTGTGTTAAAGTTAAAAATTGTTTAAGCTACTTCATAGCTCAACATCTTTAAATATAATTGCCGGAAAATGATAGACAAAAGTTCCCCAAATAAATATCAAAATAAAGTTAGAATCATTACACAAATTTTGACTTCAGCGATTAAGTTATGGATAAGAACCCAGTTAAATCAAGTATCGGATTTAGATGTGCAGATCAAAGCGAGCGATCGCCAACTTATTTCTGGTTCTATTCCTGGGGTATCCATTTCTGCCAGTAAAGCTGTGTATCAAGGGCTTCATATCACGGAAATCGAACTTTATGCTGAAAAAATACAACTTAATGTCTCATCAATATTAAGAGGACAGCCGCTGAAATTATCGGCAATAGTACCTGTTGTTGGTAAACTCATAGTTGAGGAACAGGATCTTAATAACTCACTCTCATCTCCATTATTATTGACAGCTATAAGTGATTTACTAATTACACTATTACCACAATCTGGACTAAATTCCAAGTCCCTAACTTGGCGGAAAATTACCTTTGACAATCAGCTATTGATTCTACATGGTATGACCACCTCTGATACCCACGAAACATTCTTTAATATTCATTTAGGTTTAAAACTACTTAACGGACAAGAACTGCAATTCACACAAGTTGAGATCAAAAGCGACGAAGAAGTTATTCTAGACGGATATGCTCCTGATATTATAAATCTGGGGACAGATGTTGATATTCAAGAAATCTCTCTGATACCGGGACAACTGATTTGTTATGGACGCATTAATATTAATCCATAACCGTCTGTCTGCATCAGGATATCAAGGATTTAAGGATTTTCAGAATTTTATAATTTATTTCATGCTGATATGTGACAATAAACCACAAATTATGAATTATATGAATTATAGAGTTGTTTGTAACAGTGGTAAAAGCAGCGTCACAAAATAATAAACTAAAGGAGCGGTAAAAATATAACTATCAGTCCGATCTAAAATACCACCATGGCCGGGGATTAATTGTCCAGAATCTTTCACACCCGCATCACGTTTAAGTAAAGATTCCGTTAAATCACCTAATAAACTAGCAATACCAATAATCAAACCCAATGTCAAACCAGTCATTAACCAGTAGGGAAAATGGAGAAAATAAGCACCTGTCACAGCCACAGCCAAACTAGCAGCAATACCAAAAACTGCACCTTCTACGGTTTTTCTGGGACTAATATCCGATAAACGAGTTTTACCGAAGAATTTACCAATAATATAAGCGCCAATATCAGCAGCCCAAATACAGGAAAATGCGAGGATAGTGGTTGTTAAACCTGTGGGTAAGGCGCTAAAATTGCCTTGTCCAATATCCTCCCAATGGGATGGCCAATAACCACCTAAAGGCAGATTGCTGGTAAGATCATGATTAATTTCCCGTAAGCGTACCCAGTAACTTGGTAAATAACCTACATAAAACAAACCCATAATAGAAGCAGAAATATCGGCAATTGTGGCTAGTTTAGGTTGAAAAAGTAGATAAAAACAAATCAGTGTTCCTGCTATGGGCATAATTGCATCAGCTAAACTAGCATTAAGAGTACAAATTGCCAATAAAACTTGACTGACAAACATAGTAGTTTTTATCGCTGGTGTAATGCCGCGAGAACGCACCAAGTTAAAATATTCTTGTTGACCTAAAAATACAACAATAGCGATCGCTATGGTGAAATACCACCCTCCTAACAGGGTTGAAGATAGCGCCATGACAATCGCAATAATTCCACTAACAATTCGAGACCAGGGCATAATAGTATTTTGGATTTTGGATTTTAGATTTTGGATTCAATCCAAAACCGAAAACCGCAGAAGTTTTAATTCATTCAAATTTAGTCTAATTTCTCACCACTGAGAATAAAAATGGGATCTCCAGCTACAAAAGTTTGAGAATAACCCCGTGTTTCCAAACGGTTCACCCCTGACTGGACAACTTCGATATTTCTCACTCTCAACTGGGAAAAACTTTGAGAAATAGCATACAGATTTTCTAGATTAGCAGCTGTTGCCACTACTCGTCCAGATGTGGGTAAATATTGCCATGCAGCTTGGACAATTTCATTTATGGCTTTTCCCCCTTCAATGCAAATACGATCAGGTTGTAACTTGATTTGCTTTAAACATTCCGGGGCGCTACCTTCGATAACTTCTACGTTTTTCACTTCAAAGCGATCGCAATTGCGTTTAATCAGGTTAGCTACATCATCATCACGTTCAATGGCAATTACCCGTCCTTGGGGACACAATAAACCCACCTCTATAGGAATTGTACCCGTTCCCGCACCAATATCCCACAATATTGAATTTGCTTGTAGTCGCAGTTGAGAAATCAACAACAATCTTAATTCTCGCTGACTGAGGGGAATACCTGGTAAATGCTCAAATAATTCATCGGGAATCCCTGGAGTAATATAAGGCCAAAGTGGGGAAGGCATAAGCAATTAAAAATTAAAATTAACAATTAAATTAACAATTAAATCAAAATCGGGAATGGGGAAGATTATTTTGGTATTTATGCTCATGAGTGACACTAGGATATAGGATACTTTAATGGTCATGAATAGGGAAATATTAGCCAATCGCTACGAGATTCAACAACGGTTAGGCAAAAAAGCTGGTAGAAGCACTTTCCTCGCTACTGATGTAGTAACTGGAAAATCGGTAATTGTCAAGTTACTTGCTTTTGGTGGTGATTTTGAATGGGATGATCTGAAATTGTTTGCAAGGGAAGCCCAAACTTTAAAATCTTTATCACATCCTTTTATTCCTGCATATTTAGACTATTTTGAGGTTAATTCCCCTACATATAAAGGATTTGCCCTGGTTCAGACTTATATTTCAGCCCAAACCCTAGAACAATATTTACAAACTGGGAGAAAATTTACAGAAGTTGAAGTCCAAGAAATTGCCAAAGCACTTTTAGAAATTCTTATATATTTACATAACTTAAATCCGCCAGTTATCCATCGTGATATTAAGCCTAGTAATATTTTATTAGGAGAACGTTCTGGTAATAGCGTCGGTTCAGTTTATTTAGTAGATTTTGGTTCAGTTCAGACTGTTCTAGCAGCAGAAGGAGGGACAAGAACGATTGTCGGGACCTATGGTTATATGCCACAAGAACAGTTTGGAGGCCGCACAGTTCCCGCTTCTGACCTTTATAGCTTAGGATGCACAATAATTTATTTAGTGACGGGTACTCACCCAGCAGACTTACCCCAAAAGGATTTTTGCATTGAGTTTGAGCAATTTACTAATATTAGTCCCTATTTTACTAATTGGTTGCAGAAAATCACAGAACCGAGTTTAGAAAAGCGTTTCTCTTCTGCAACTCAAGCGCTGATAGCTTTAGAACAGGGAGAGGGAGAATATACCGAAATTACAGCTTTAGCTGTTGGTAAACCAGCAGGTAGTGAAATTCAAATCACAAAAAATGAAGATTTTTTAGAAATTATTATTCCCCCCGCTGGCTTTAAACCCTCGATGGTATTTATAGGGTGTTTTGCCACATTTTGGAATTTATTTATATTAGTTTGGACTATTGGCGCTCTTTCTGCTCCTTTTCCCGCCAATATTCCCTTTGCTTTGTTTTCATTACCTTTTTGGGGTGCTGGTTTTTCCATGATATGTAATGGCATATTATACCCTTTATTTGGCAGCGTGAAAGTACATATAGATCAAGAACAAATTACTTTTAATGCTTGGTTAGGAAAATGGAAAATCCGTCGTCGTTCAGCTTCTAGAGCAAGTATTAATAAACTAATTTATACACCACAACATTTTACTGGAGATTCGGAAGATAGAACCCTACAACCAGCAAAATTAGAAATTTGGGCGGGAGTGAAAAAATTTGAGTTTAATCTTGATACTCTGAAATCTGAAGCAGAATTAGAATGGTTAGCTAAGGAATTAAGTGATTGGTTAGGGATAGAAATCTCTAGTTAAAATAAGGGAATCTGTAGAGGTATAATGATGATTTTTAAGTTTTGCTTCCTGCTAATCTATAAATATTGTTGAAAAATTCATGAAATTATTCTGCATACTATTTACCTCAAAGCAGTTACTCTAAAGTCGAGGGGGAAGTTGAGAAAAGCCGGGTATCAATACTGTTCGGTTAAGGATTTTTGTAGGTTGGGTTAAGCGATAGCGCAACCCAACAAATACTTGTAAATGTTGGGTTTCGTTTCTCAACCCAACCTACGTAGGGCTATTCACCTCAAAGCAGTTACTCTAAAGTCGAGGGGGAAGTTGAGAAAAGCCGGGTATCAATACTCTTCGGTTAAGGATTTTTGTAGGTTGGGTTAAGCGATAGCGCAACCCAACAAATACTTGTAAATGTTGGGTTTCGTTCCTCAACCCAACCTACCTAGGGCTATTTACCTCAAAGCAGTTACTCTAAAGTCGAGGGGGAAGTTGAGAAAAGCCGGGTATCAATACTGTTCGGTTAAGAATTTTTGTAGGTTGGGTTAAGCGACAGCGCAACCCAACAAATACTTGTAAATGTTGGGTTTCGTTCCTCAACCCAACCTACGTAATTCTATTTTTTGAGATTAACTGACAAGTATTGAGCTAAGTATATAATTAATTCTATTATTATTTTACTCATATTTACTAATAAAAATCTATTTATAATTATCATCAAAACTTTATTGTTTCATTTTGCAAAATTAACCCCCAGACTGAAATTATAAATTAGTCCGGGGGCAATTTACAAACAAGATCAAGTTCACTAAATCGGCGTATTGACCACAGAAGAAGGTGCTACCCCCCCAGAAAGTTTTGTCTGGGAATCATTGCTAATTGAGTTTTGTAGTGGTATTTCATCATCTATCACACCACGCAACTTAATTAATTTGATCGCCCGGTTAACACTTTCTGGTAAGATCACCACTAAACTACCATCGGTAGCCATATCTAAGGCTTTGTTAATGGCTTGAGTTTCGTCTAGAATTGATTCAAAGCGACTATTAGGCTTAACCTCATTAATACCCTTAGTAATCAAATCCGAGGCTGAACCCCGTGGCCGTCCTCTGGTATCATCATCTTCCTTAACAATAATATAGTCAAAGATATCCGCCGATAACTTACCCAGCATAACAAAATCTTCGTCACGGCGATCGCCTGGACCCCCAACCACACCAATACGCTGTCCTGTTGTCCAGTTGCGAACAAATGAACCCAAAGCCTCATAACTAGCCGCATTATGGGCATAATCAACTAAAGCGTGGTATTTACCCAAATTAAACAAATTCATGCGTCCTGGGGTTTGACTGACAGAAGCGCGGAAACTTCTTAAACCAGCACGAATTTGCTCAATTGTGACATCTTGGACAAAAGCCGCCAAACTTGCAGCTAAAGCATTAGCAATCATAAATGGTGCTCTTGCGCCCATTGTCAATGGGATATTTTCCGCCCTTTCAATGCGGTGTGTCCAATCACCTTTAACAATTGACAGATAACCATGCTCATAGACTGCGGCCACCCCTCCCTTTTGGATATGCTGTCGCACCAATTCCGAATCGGGATTCATGGTAAAATAAGCAACATTGGCCTTAGTTTTTTCTGCCATAGCCGCAACCCGTGGATCATCAGCATTAAGTACGGTATAACCATCAGGGAATACAGCTTCAGCGACTACGCTTTTCAGATGAGCTAATTGCTCTATAGTATCTATATCACCGATACCCAGATGATCCGCAGATACATTTAATACTACACCCACATTAGCATTATCAAAACCGAGTCCAGAGCGGAGAAGACCACCACGAGCAGATTCTAATACCGCCACTTCTACGCTAGGATCTTGGAGAATAACATGAGCGCTTTGAGGACCCGTATTATCCCCTGATTCTACCAAGAAATCACCGATATAAGTACCGTCAGTGGTAGTATAACCAACTACTTTGCCTGTTTGCTTATAAATGTGTGCCAATAGGCGGGTAGTAGTGGTTTTGCCATTTGTGCCGGTGACTGAGAGAATGGGAACACGGCTGGCTTGATCATTGGGGAATAGCATATTAATCACAGCACCAGCGACATTACGGGGTATACCCACGCTGGGAGCGACGTGCATTCGGAAACCAGGGGCAGCATTAACTTCGACAATCACACCATCTAATTCTCTCAAAGGACGGCTAATATCAGAAGTGACAATATCTATACCAGCAACATCTAAACCGATGATTCGGACTACCCGTTGTGCTAACCAAACGTTTTCTGGGTGAATTTCATCCGTACGGTCTACAGCACTACCACCCGTGCTTAGATTTGCTGTTGCCCGTAGATAACAAATTGCTCCTGATGGAGGCACGCTATTGATAGTATAACCTTGTCTTTCTAGTAGCTGGTAGCTGCTGCGGTCTAGTTCAATTTTAGTGAGGACATTATCATGACCTTCACCGCGCTTAGGATCTTGGTTAGTTTCTTCAATGAGTTCTAGAATAGTAGACTTGCCATTACCCAAGACATGGGCTGGTATTCTTTCTGCTACAGCGACTACTTTGCCATTTACTACTAATACCCTATGGTCGCGGCCAAGATAATACCGCTCGACAATGATTGAGTTAGAAACTTGTCTAGCCATTTCGTAGGCCGCTTCTGCGTCTTTCCAGTTTCTGATATCAATGGTGATACCACGGCCATGATTACCATCTAAAGGCTTAATAACGATTGGATAACCGCCAACATATTCAATAGCTTCTTCCAAATCGTCAAAGAAACTGATGACTGTACCTCTTGGAACTGGTATACCATTAGCATAGAGAATACGTTTAGTGGCCTCTTTATCACAAGCTAATTCTACACCGAGAATACCTGTGTTATTGGTCATTGTGGCCTGAATCCGTTTTTGATGGATACCATAGCCCAACTGAATGAGAAACCTTGCTGGTAAAGGCATCCAAGGAATGCCTTTTTTCTCAGCTTCTTTAATAATGGCTTCTGTTGACGGTCCAAGAGTTGCATCGCGCCAAAAGTCTTTTAAGTCTTGGATATCTTGCTCTAATTCGGCTTTTGGATAACGGCCTCGGTCAATAATGCTTTGACATAGCCTTACTGCTGCCCGTGCTGCGTAACGACCCGCTTCTTCATTTAGGTACTCAATCACTACCTGGTAAATCCCAGGTGTGGCAGTTTCACGGGTGCGACCGAAACCTACGTGCATTCCCGCCAATTCCTGGAGTTCCAAGGCTACGTGTTCCACTATATGACCCATCATAGTGCCTTCTCGCACCCGCATTAGAAAACCACCACGACAGCCGGGGGAACAATAGTGACCCTCTAAACTTGGCAGCGCCTCTACTAATCCTTCATAAAAGTCAGTTATTTCATTAGAGGGAGTTTCGGCAATATTCTCTAAGTCGAGGCGCATAACTATCAGCTTGTGCCGTCTAATACTCCAGTAGTTTGGGCCGCGTAAGGTTTGGATCTTGAGGATTCTCATGGGAATAGGTAGATGGAGATTCGGAACCAAAATTCTAGTTTCTGACTGGAATTGACCGCTAAACTGTTCAGAATGAACAGTTTTTCTAGTGAGATCATATCTAAATCTGGGGACAGGAAGAAATCAAGTCGCGGTCAAGCCAGTGTCACTTTAGATACTCTATCCCGTTAGCTAGAGATGCGATGCACAGCAGGTAAAACAGTACGTTGGTAAAGATGGAACCGATCTCCGTAACTGAGGATATGTAGTCGTAAATTATGTACAGTCAAGGGTTCATTAGCACTAACATTAGGTTCATTGGTATGGGTTAGTTCTGTTGGATCAACAATAGTAACACTACCTTTACCCATAACTTGCAACCAACCATCCCGTTCAAACACAGCACAAGTATCTTCATCAATACCAATGCCTAAGCGATCAGGGTGAGAGGCGATAGCGCTTACAAGTCTGCCCATGCGATTCCGGTTATGGAAATGCTGGTCAACTACCACTTCAGGAATAAATCCTAAACCGGTTGCCATGTCCACCAGGGAACGATTGGGTGTTTCACCACTCCCACCACCAGCGATCATGTGATGACCCATTACGGCTGCTCCAGCGCTTGTACCTGCTAGAGTCAGTTGTCCGGCTCTCACCCGTTGGCGGATAATTTCCATGGCTGGGGTGTCGGAGAGGACTCCACAAAGGCGCAGTTGGTCTCCTCCTGTCAAGAAGACACCACTACAGGCTTCGAGGGATGCTTTAATCTCAGGATTTTCGCATTGTTCCCGTTCACGAATGTCTAAAATTTCCACCTTTTCCGCACCCATTTCTTCAAAAATGCGGATATACCTACCACCAATAATGGCAGGCTCCCGGGAGGCTGATGGAATTATTGTAATATACGCCTTGTTACCGCCAGCACGAATAAAAAAAGTTCTCAGAATTTCTCGTCCATGAACCTTATCTTCTGCGCCTCCGATAACCATAACGGCGGTTTTAGTTGCTTGGGGTGTCCTCATTTCCAGCGATTTAACTTCTAACTGCGGCATTGTGTTTCTGCTTGAGGGAGTCAACAACTTCAGGTTAATTGAACAAGGTTGGGTACTTGTTAATTTTCGCCTTTTGCTTGGTGTGAGAGGACACGGCTTGACTTACATGAAGCTTCAACTATGACATCATGTCCGTCTTTCTCATAGCCAGTGCCATTGTTTTTTACCTATCTACGACTTCTATAGGGCTTTTATAGTCCTCATACAACTACAATTCCTTTCTAGATTTAGGTTTTAGTAGGTTTTGACACTCTTACTTCTGATAGCGTAGCCATGGCTGGCTGGATGCATCCCGGAAGTTGTTAACATTAGTGGGATTATTAACTTAAATTTAGTGGTGACAATATTTAAACACAATTTAAACACAAATCCAGTGATTAGAAAAACTTTTAATTTTACCAAAGAACTAAAAGTTATGGTACTTTTAGATACTATTGGTAGATTTTTTCTTGATTTTAGCTATCTCTATGGCTTAGGCCAGTCTAGGCTATGAGTTATTGTGTTTGTTCAGTATCTACCACTAATATTAGTTCTATCGAATACGAATTACTGTGCGTTTTGATATAGTTACACTTTTTCCTGACTGTTTTACTTCAATTCTCCATTCTGGTTTATTGGGTAAGGCTTTAGCTAAACAGATTGCTCAGGTGCATCTGACTAACCCCAGAGATTTTACCACGGATAAACACCACAAGGTAGATGATGAACCCTACGGCGGTGGGGTGGGAATGTTGATGAAGCCAGAACCTATTTTTGCCGCTGTGGAGTCTTTGCCAATTCTACCCCGTCGAGATGTGATTTTCATGAGTCCCCAAGGACAAACGATTAACCAGCCCTTGCTGCGCGAATTAGCCACGAATTACGACCAATTAGTTATCATCTGTGGTCACTATGAAGGAGTAGATGAAAGGGTACTAAATTTAGTGACTCGTGAGGTGTCTTTAGGAGATTTTATCCTGACTGGGGGTGAAATTCCTTCTATGGCTTTGATTAATGGTGTGATGCGTCTGTTACCGGGAACTGTGGGTAAGGAGGAATCTCTCAAAACTGAGAGTTTTGAAGAAAGTTTGTTAGATTTTCCCCAGTATACCCGTCCGGCTAATTTTCGCGGTTGGAAAGTTCCAGATGTGTTACTAAGTGGTAATCATGGTAAAATAGCCCGTTGGCGTTTTCAACAACAAGTTGAACGTACTGCTTTACGTCGTCCCGATTTACTGAAAAAATGGCAAGAAGAGAGGGAACAGGGAACAGGTGACAGGTAAGAGGTGACAGGTAAGAGGTGACAGGTGACAGGTAAGAGGTGACAGGTGACAGGTAAGAGGTGACAGGTAAGAGGTGACAGGTAAGAGGTGACAGGTAACAGGTGACAGGTGACAGGGAGAAGATTCCACTGACAACGGACAACTAACTACTGACAACGGACAACGGACAACTAACTATGAACATCAGAATTGGTAATGGCTATGATATACACAGATTGGTGAGCGATCGCCATTTAATTTTGGGCGGTATTCATATTCCCCATGAACTCGGTTTGTTAGGACACAGTGATGCTGATGTCCTCACTCATGCCATCATGGACGCAATGCTAGGAGCATTATCTTTAGGGGATATAGGCCATTATTTCCCCCCCACAGATCCCCAATGGAAAGGTGCTGATAGTCTTGTATTATTAAAACAGGTCAATCAGCTAATTCGTGATCAAGGTTGGAAAATCGCCAATATTGATTCTGTTGTAGTTGCTGAACGTCCCAAATTAAAACCTCATATTAATTCCATGCGGGAGAAATTAGCAGCAGTTTTAGCAGTAGAACCAAATCAAATTGGTGTCAAAGCTACCACTAATGAGAAATTGGGACCGACGGGACGGGAAGAAGGGATTTGTGCTTATGCAGTGGTTTTGTTGGTAAGTGGTGATTAATTGATAACTAATAGGAGAATAAAAGAATGTTTAGTTTAGATAAACCAGAAGAACTAATTAAAATCAGACTTATTTCTAGTATTTGGAATAATCAATTTGATTCACCAGAGAAAATAGAAAGTTTATTTCAACTGTCTTCTCCAGATATTGTTGTCTTAGATCAAAATCAGCAAATTGCATTATTAGTAGATGTCAAAGCGCAAGAAATTCTAGAAAGTCATGAAAATAATTTATCAAAAGTTAGCAATCTATATTTAAAAAATTCTCAGGAAAACCCGCGATTTGTTATGTTAGCAAATTTAACAGAAATTAATGTTTTTCAATCTAAAAATGGTGTATTTTCTAAACCAGCTATATCATTAAATACAGGAAAAATTCTTAGTCATTATGATTCAGAATTTTGCGAAAAAAAAATTTTTAATTTCTACTTAAAAACCCTGATAGTATCTTGGCTAAGAGATTTGACTTATCACTGGAAATCAGAAATACCACCTGCTTCTGAAAAATTTGAAAAAATAGGTTTATTAGCAAAGCTAAAACATGGAGAAACATATTCACAAAATGATGAATAATAGGTAATTTATATTTATTTACCAGTACCAGGAATATTAAAATGACCATACTTTATATAGAAACTAATTTTTTAATGACTATTGCTAAAGGACAGGATACACGAGCGGATAATTTGCTTTATAATCCTCTTAGGTCTTTAAAAATGTTTATACCCCATATTTGTTATATAGAAGCAATTACAGTTTATAAATTAGAGAAGCAGGAAAAACTTAATTTTAAAAGAGATATGGAACTAAAAATTAGAGAAGTTGATCGTGATCAAACTTCTAATTATGCTCCTCTATTAGTTCAACAGCTACAACAAGCTATCATTACTAATGATGGTTTACTTAATGACATTGAATCTCGCCTTACTAATGCTATTAATACTCGCATTAACATCATCAATGTAAATTTTAATAACCTTAAGAATATTTGTACATCAGTGTTGACACAACCAGAAATATTACTAATTAAAAATGATATTATGGATAATATAATATTACAATCTATCTTAGATCATGCCCAATTATATCCTCAAGAAGATAAAGCATTTATTAGTAATAACAGTAAAGACTTTGGTAAACCTGAAGTTCAATATGCTTTACGCAATGCTGGAATTAGGTATTTTACAATAACCCAGCATTTTCTCGACTGGTTTAACTCTCGTTCATTAACTTAAAAATAATTATTTAATTACCGAAACTATGACATTAACTAAAACAATACTCAATTCCACCAAACGCTTTTTATTACTAATAACAATCATTGCTTTTACAGCAATGACAATTACCGCTTGTAGTCCAACCAAATTAAAAACTAGCACCGCTAAAGTCCCCCAATTAGTAACCAGTATTCTTAGTGATCCAAAAACATTTAATGCTGCGCTGAGTTCCGAATCACCAAATATTTTTGGTTACACTTATGAAGGATTATTAACTCAAAATCCCATTAACGGTAAAATAGAAGGAACATTAGCCGAATCTTGGCAAATATCAGAAGATAAAACGAAAATTACCTTTACTATGCGCGAAGGTTTAAAATGGTCAGACGGAGAACCATTAACAGTTGATGATGTCGTCTTTACCTACAATGATATTTATCTAAATCAAAACATACCCACAGATACTAGAGATGTTTTAAGAGTGGGAAAAGATCGCAAATTACCAACAGTTAGAAAAATAGATAATAGAAGAGTAGAATTTAGTGTACCTGAACCATTTAGACCTTTTTTACTGAGTACAGGAGCGCCTATTTTACCTGCTCATATCTTAGAAAAATCAGTCAAAACCAAAAATAAAGATGGTAAACTAGAGTTTTTAAGTAAATGGGGTGTGGATACTCCTCCTGATGAACTGATTGTTAATGGACCTTACAAACTGGAAAGATATGATACAAGTCAACGGATAATTTTTCGTCCTAACCCCTATTATTGGCGTAAAGATGCTCAAGGTAAATCCCAACCATATATTGAACGGATAATTTGGCAAATTGTCGAATCAACTGATACTGCTTTACTTCAATTTCGCTCTGGAGATTTAGATGCTATTGGGGTTTCTCCTGATTATTTTTCTCTATTAAAAGTTCAAGAAAAACAAGGTAACTTTAAAATATATAATGGTGGTCCAAGTTCTGCTACTTCCTTTATGTCTTTTAATTTAAATAAGGGAAAAAGAGATGGTAAACCCTTAGTTGATCCTATTAAATCTAAATGGTTTAATAATGTCCAATTTCGTCAAGCTGTAGCCTATGCTATTGATAGACAAACCATGTTAAACAATACTTTTCGTGGTTTAGGTAAACCTCAAAATTCTCCTATTTCTGTTCAAAGTCCTTATTTTTTACCACCAGAAAAAGGCTTGAAGGTTTACACATATAATCCCGATAAAGCTAAACAATTACTACTACAGGCCGGATTTAAATATAATGACAAAAATCTCTTACTAGATGATCAAGGTAATGAGGTGAGATTTACATTATTAACAAATTCTGGGAATAAAATTCGGGAATCAATGGGTTCACAAATTAAACAGGATTTAAGTAAAATCGGTATTCAAGTAGATTTTGCACCTCTGGCTTGGAATGCTTTTATAGATAAACTTTCTAATACTTTAGATTGGGATGCTTGTTTAATAGGCTTAACAGGGGGTTTAGAACCTAATGACGGTGCAAATGTGTGGTCGCCTGAAGGAGGTTTACATATGTTTAATCAAAAACCTCAAGCGGGACAGAAGCCAATTGAAGGGAGAGAAGTTACACCTTGGGAAAAGAAAATTAATGAACTTTATATTCAAGGGGCGCAAGAATTTGATGAAGAGAAAGTTAAACAAATTTATGGCGAAAGTCAACAATTAACCCAGGAATATTTACCTTTTATTTATTTGGTTAATTCCTACGCTATGTCCGCAATTCGGAACCGGTTTCAAGGTATCCAATTTTCTGCTCTTGGTGGTGCTTTTTGGAATATTCATGAAATTAAAGTTACGAAATAGGGAAATGGATATTGGCACATATTCTTCTGGGAAGTTAGGAATTTTTATAACGGTTATCGGTTAAGTAAGATACAAAAACCCCACCCCCAACCCCCTCCCTGCTCTTCGAGAGGGGGCTATGATGTAGCGACTACAAAAGTTGGAGAACTTTTTTATGTGTTGTCCGTCAGTTTGACGTTAAATGCAGGTGTTTCTACTATGTGAATGGTGGTGGAAGCAATGCTTATACTTCCGTTTGTGTTGTCAAATTCGTCAAGAATTCGGCTAAAGATGACATCTTTTTTACCTCGACGTTGTTTGTAGTCCACTACATAACGCAGGGTAAATTCTAGCCAGTTGTCGTTAGCTGCTAGGGTGACAGCAGGTTCGATTCTGGCATCTTCAATTAAATATTTGTGTACCATATGTTGCCATTGTACCTGTGCTTGAGGCATATATTCCCCGACAACTTCGTTAGCTACCTGTTGCAGGATTTCTCTGGTTAAAGAGCGATCGCTCCCGTATTTTACTGGTACAGTAATTTCATCCCAGACAAAGGGAAAATCTGCTGAATAATTAAATACGGGTTCTTTAAACACAAAACTATTAGCAATTCTGACAATTCTGCCATTATAAAGATCAGCTTTTACCCAAGCGCCGCACTCCATTAAAGTAGTCCGTAAAATACTAATATCTATAACATCTCCCATTATCCCACCCAGTAATACTCTATCTCCTGGTTTGTAAAATTGACCGAAGGAAATAGCTACCCAACCAGCAAAACTCCCAATTACTTCTTGTAATGCAAAGGCGACACCAGCACCAATTACCCCAAAAATTACTGTTAGTTTTCCTAGGCTATCACTAAATATCAAAACAATTAATAAAGCCATAATTGCATAACCAACAAAGGTAATGGCTTTGCGGATACGATAGCGTAAATCACTGTCTTGAACCTGACGCGGTAAAACTTGAGATAAAATTCGGAAAATAATGCCAACTATAATAATCCCTGAAGTTACTTCAATCAATTTGATAACTATAGCATCATCTAATAATTTTTGAATTGTCTTTAAAGCATTTTCCACAAGTTAATTCTTATTAAATAAACGGTTAATTTACATTCATAAATCTGGTGTATCTTTACTGTTATCAGGGTTGAAAAGGTTATTTAAATAAGATAGCCGAAATCCTGGTGCTTTGTAATCTTCAGACAGATAGTTTTCTGGTATGGTGGTTTGATTACCGTCTCTGACCGCAGAATAATGAGGAGAAAGAATTTCAATCCCTGCTTCATTACATTTATCCTGAATATTTTGATGCAGTTCTGAATAAATGTTCGCCATTAGCATGGGTTTATTACTATAAGCATTTAATTCATAACTAACATAGAAATCATCTAAACTAGTTTGCAAAACAAAGGGAATAGGTTCAGTTAGTATATTATTTGTTGCTATTGCTGCATCAATTAAAACTTGATGAACTTTTCGCCAAGGCACATCATACCCAAGTGTGATTGTTGTATGTAATATTAGATAATAATTCGGGTCTTGAGATAGGGCTGTATAGTTGATAATTTGGCTAGTTAATACAGTTCCATTAGGAATAGTAATAATGACATTTTTGATGGTACGAATGCGCGTAACTAGCAGAGTTTTTTCTACTATATCACCTATAGCTTCACCAATTTTAATGCGATCACCGATTTGGAAAGCACGGGTATAAACAAGAATAGTCCCCGCGACAACATTAGCTACGACAGCCGTTGAACCCAAGGAAAACAAAATCCCTAAAAATACTGATATACCTTGAAATGCTGGTGAACCAAATCCTGGTAAATAAGGAAATGCTAACACTAAGGCTAAAGCCACTATAATTAAGAATACCAGTTTATAGGTTGGCTCTGCCCAATCATTATAAAAGCCGGGAACGGATATAGTTCCATTACCTAATTCTCTGAAAAGATAGCGAATAAATTTAAGACTATAGTAACTGATAAAAATAATTAATGCTAATGCAAATATATTGGGTAAATAATCTGCAAATGCTAACCAAATTTTATAAATTGCTGCTAGAAAATAACTAATAAGTCTAGAACTTATTTGTTTTGTCCAAGGAAAAAAACTCAAAACCAAAGAAATGTAAATATAGAAAATACTAATTACTAGAATTGTGCGGATAATTTTAACTAGCCTAGTCACAATATTACTGACTCTAGCTGCGGGTAAAAGTTCTATATTTTGAATTTTTAACTCAGGGATTCTAATTCCTGTCCAATTTTGTAATCTAGTAATAATTCTGGGATAAATTTGATTAAATACTTTTAAAAGTATTAATAAAACAAGGGTTGAAATAAAACTATAAATTATTCCTTTTAAAATATTGCCTAGGCTACGTTCTTTTCGATATTGGATAATAGTATTTTTAATTATTTCTAAATATTCCTTGCCTAATATTTGTCTGGTTTGATTTCCAGCTTTAGCATCTTTATCTGTGAGTGTAAGTAACAGTTTATCCCCTACAACAATATTAGTGATATCCGCATTCTCTATAACTTGTAGATTCTCTAGGGATTTTGATGGATCATTAGCAATTTTTTCTAGTCTATTGCTTATGGCTTCCGCTCTCTCTTGGGGAGAAAATGAACCCACATTCTTTTGAATTACAAATAGTGTGGTATCTCCTAACAATACAGGAGTTCCATCTATTTTATTCACAACGTCAGAATTTTGAGCAACAGGTGTGTCTCGATCTGGAACAGTTACAGTTTTATCTTGAGAGTAAGCTATAGATATGTTTATCATAAAAATAAAACATATTAGGCTAATCATAAACTTATGAAAAATATTTAGATCCTTTGTTTTATTCATCTTTTTCTTTCATGATTTGATTAAATTTATGGCTCTTCGTCAAGCCATGCTTGGTATAGTATCATAGATGTTAAAAATATAATCAGCCTAGAATAGATTTATAATTCATTTTTAATCCAAAATCCCATGACTCAACCCGAAAATTTGCGATCGCTCTTAGAAGCTGTCGCCAATGGTAAAATAACCCCAGAGATAGCCTTCGACTCCCTCAAAGACCTAGCCTATCAATCTGTGGGTGAGTTTGCTAAAATAGACCACCACCGTCAATTAAGAACTGGTTTCCCGGAAGTAATTTGGGGACCTGGTAAAACACCGGAACAAATTACTCAAATTATGGAGGTCATGCGACATCGGACTTCTGTAGTTATGGCTACTCGTATAGAACCTCAAGTATATTCCGCAATTCAAAAAAAAGTTAGAGGTGTACAATATTACGAACAAGCCCGAATCTGTGCCATTGTTCCCTCGGTAATTGAAGTCAAATTTCCTGGTAAAATTGGCATTCTTTCCGCCGGTACTGCTGATTTAGCTGTTGCTGAAGAGGCCGCTGTCACTGCTGAACTTTCTGGTTTCTCTGTCCAACGTCTTTGGGATGTAGGTGTAGCAGGAATACACCGATTACTAAGTAACCGTCACTTATTAGAATCAGCGTCAGTATTAATTGTCGTAGCGGGTATGGAAGGAGCTTTACCTAGTGTAGTAGCTGGTTTGACGGATTGTCCAGTGATTGCTGTTCCTACGAGTATTGGTTATGGTGCGAGTTTTTCCGGTTTAGCACCTTTATTAACAATGCTCAATTCTTGCGCTGCTGGTATAGGTGTGGTAAATATAGATAATGGCTTTGGTGCAGCGGTTTTAGCGGGACAAATTTTAAGAACTTCAGAAAAATTACGCTTGACAGCAGAAACATAGTTAGATAAGAAGGTAAAATAGAATATAATTGCCGTATTTTCTACTTCATTAGCTACTTTTACTATTTAATAGAATTTGTCAAGATTTTGCTTACAGTATTATGGAAAACCTGAACGATTTACTATTGCCATTTATAGGCAATTTACACCAACATATCACTCTTCTGGCTAATTACAGTAATATTAAAGACCCAGACATTTTGGAGCAAATGCGACTTGGTTGGAATCACTTTGTCACAACTGGGCAAGTTTGGGCGTTGTTTATTGGTGTAGTTGTTGGTTATCTGTTCAAAAGTTTAAGTAGTTTCGGCTAAATAGATTTTAGATTTTGAATTGATTTTAGGAAAAATGTCTCACAGTGTTTTCAAGGTTGCAAGCAAATATAATTTGCTACTAAATAGGCAGAGTCAGCTTGCGTATATTAACAAAAAAACAAGGGTTTAAAACCCATAAAGATGTATTCTCTATGTGTAAAGGCGGTTTCTACTGCCTGTTTTGTAGTGTCTACTATCACATTCTCCTCTATTCAGATTTATGACCGAAAAACAAACTTGGAGTCAGCGGTTCGAGTCCGCGCTACATCCGGCGATCGCTCGTTTTAATGCCAGTATAGGTTTTGATATCGAATTGATCAAATATGACATTACTGGTTCTCAAGCCCATGCTAAAATGTTAGCTCACACTGGGATAATTTCCTATGAAGAAGGGGAAATACTATTTACAGGTTTAGAACAAATTCGTCAAGAATACGACCAGGGAAAATTTCAGCCCGGTATTGACTCCGAAGATGTGCATTTTGCTGTAGAAAAGCGACTAACGGAAATCGTCGGGAATGTCGGTAAAAAACTACATACAGCCCGTTCTCGCAATGATCAAGTAGGTACTGATACTAGATTATATCTTCGTGATCAAATTCGGAAAATTCGTCAGCAATTGCGGGAGTTTCAAGGGGTTTTACTTGATATAGCTGAACAAAATGTAGAAACGCTGATTCCTGGTTACACCCACCTGCAAAGGGCCCAACCCGTGAGTTTAGCACATCATTTACTAGCATACTTTCAGATGGCACAGAGGGACTGGGAACGGTTAGCAGACGTTTATAGCCGAGTGAATATCTCCCCTTTGGGTTGTGGTGCTTTAGCGGGAACAACTTTTCCTATTGACCGCCACTATACAGCGAAATTATTGCATTTTGATCGCGTTTATGCTAATAGCTTAGATGGAGTGAGCGATCGGGATTTCGCCATAGAATTTCTCTGTGCTGCTAGTATAATTATGGTTCACCTCAGCCGTCTTTCTGAGGAAGTGATTTTGTGGGCTTCAGAAGAATTTCGTTTTGTCACCCTTAAAGATAGCTGTGCTACAGGTTCTAGCATTATGCCCCAAAAGAAAAACCCCGATGTACCAGAATTAGTCAGAGGGAAAACGGGGCGGGTATTTGGTCATTTACAAGCCATGTTAGTGATTATGAAGGGTTTACCACTGGCTTATAATAAAGACCTACAGGAGGATAAAGAAGGTATCTTTGACAGCGTGAACACAGTTAAAGCCTGTTTAGAGGCGATGACAATTTTACTGCAAGAAGGTTTAGAATTTCGTCATCAGCGATTAGCAACAGCGGTGACAGAGGATTTTGCTAATGCTACAGATGTGGCAGATTATCTCGCTGCCCGTGGTGTACCCTTCCGAGAAGCTTATAATATTGTTGGTAAAGTCGTGAAAACCAGTATTGCTGCTGGTAAACTACTTAAAGATTTGCACTTAGAAGAGTGGCAACAAATTCATCCTGCCTTTGCAGCGGATATTTATGAAGCCATAGCCCCTCGTCAAGTTGTTGCAGCCCGCAATAGCTATGGTGGCACAGGTTTTGTTCAAGTCAGAGAGGCCATTGTTAATGCCCGGACTCAAATCAGCGGTAAATAATTTTTAATTCAGGGAGTGGGTAATGGGTAATGGGTAATGGGTAATTGGTAATTGGTAATTGGTAATTGGTAATTCACCTTTTACAACGGACAACGGACAACTGACAACGGACAACTGACAACGGACAACTGACCACTGACAACGGACAACTGACCACTGACAACGGACAACTGACAAGTGACATAAATAAGGGTGTACTAGTGTACACCCCAAAAATTCAAAATATGAAAGAGTAAAATTTAACCAGATACATTAATCAGCAGCGTCCATTGCTGCTGCCCCTGTGCCTTCGTCCTCTTCACTCTTGGGCGATCTTTGCTGGAATCTTCTGCCCATTCTCCCTGTAGTAGTCCGTTTACGAAACTTTCTGGCGTAGGCCTGGTTTCGTAGCGCCTTCTCTTTCTTCGGGTTACGGCGCTTTGCCATATTCACCTCATGAATAAACAACAAAAAATTGGCATCTAGGCATAACTTAGGCCATATTATACCGATATTATTGATATACTTTTTTTAGCCTAGTGCTGCAATCAATACACTTTGAACAGCATACCATTATATCTTACTAAAAATCCTGATGTCAAGCTAAATTTGGTTAGGTAATTAGGTAATAGGTAGTTCTGGAGTGGTTTGATATTTTAACATAAAATGAGGAAATTTTAACTTTGAACATTCTTATTGTTTTTACGTCAATGATTCAGTCCACACGGAGCTTATGGCACTTTGGGCAAACTATACTAGGTATTATATTTCGCCATCCCATTACGGGTACAAGCATTATCCCTATTTTACCTGATGGTCAAATTGTGTTAATTAGAAGAAAGGATGATGGTTGTTGGTCATTACCGGGTGGTATGGTGGATTGGGGGGAAGATGTTCCCCATGCAGTCTGTCGGGAGTTAATGGAGGAAACAGGGTTAGAATTAGTCAAAATTCGCCGTTTAGTGGGAGTTTACTCGTCACCAGATCGTGATCCTCGTATTCATTCTATCTGTATTGCTGTAGAAGCCGAAGTCGCAGGAAAAATGGCCATCAAAGATAGTTTAGAAGTTATGGAAATCCAGGCTTTTCCTCCTAGTTGTTTACCAAAACCAGATATGTCTCATGATCATTCTCGTCAGTTACAAGACTATTTAAATGGCTTAACAACTCTTGCGTAAAAGATGGAAAATTGAAGATTTTGGATTTAATTTTCAAATCCAAAGTCTATTAATTAGAAATTACAAAAATGAGTAAATGAGTAAATTAAAATGAATATTTTATTTCGCAACTCCCGCAGAAAACTTTCTCAAGGGGTATTATTTTGGCGTGAGGTTGGTAATGGAATACCTGTGGTTTTTCTGCATGGTGCATGGAATGATGGTAGTGAATGGGTATCAACAATGGAATTATTGGGTGCGGGTATACACTGCTTTGCACTAGATTTATTAGGTTTTGGTGAATCAGCTAATCCCGATATTCACCATTCTATAGATTTACAAGTGGAGTGTTTAGCGGATTTTTTAGAGGCTTTAAAATTAGAGAAGGTCTATTTAGTTGGTAATTCTTTAGGAGGTTGGATTGCTGCTAGTTATGCTGTAAAATATCCAGAACAAATATATGGTTTGATACTGTTATCTCCAGAGGGTGTAGCAGCAGAAGGACAAAAACAGTATTGGGAAAAAAGACGGCGCTTATTTAATTGTCCACCATGGTTAATTAAATTTTTACGCTTAATTATTCCTTTAGTTAAATTGATTGGTTGGGAAAAAAAAATCACTAAGGATTTAGAATTAAGAAAAACTTTGTTAGATTACCCTACAGCCTCTCACTTACTTTTTAACCGCAAAAAACCAGAAATAGAAGCAGAATTTTTAGAAAAACACTTGCCTAATATCAAAGTTCCTTGTTTAATTTTACAAGGTGGTGAAGATAGCGCCGTTGCTATATCTAGAAGTAATACTTATGCTCGACTAATTCCTAATATTAAGTTACATAATATTACCCATGGAGAAAGTAATTTACCAGAATCTTGTCCTGATGTTGTGTCCGCAGCTATTTGGGATTTTATCAGTATTAGTCAATACTGAAGAACCATAATTTAGAATTACTCAGTTTTTATGAAAACCCCTTCTCAGTAGTGAAGGGGATAAATGTATTTATTTACATCCAAGAGATTGACGAGTATCTACACCTGTTTTAGAATTTACACCACTGGCATTAGTACAGAGTCTTTTCACTTGTACCATATCTAAAATTGCATTTGTAAAATCAGCACCAGTAATATTAACATTATCAAAGGTAGAACGCAACATCATTGCATCTTTTAACACGGCATCACTTAAATCAGCGTTTCTAAATCTTGTTAAATAAGAAATGCCTTCACTAAAATCAATACCATGTAAATTTGCACCTTCTAATAAAGAACTACTAAAAACAGCGCCGCGCAAATCAGCATTACTAAAGTTACTATTCTCTAATTTCACATTTGTAAACTCAGTTCTAATTAAACTTTGACCAGAATAGTCCTTTCCCGCGACTCCCTGATTCAGGTTAAAACTAGTAACACTGGAAGAACTTGCAGCTTGGGCTGATAAAGGGAAAACAAACAACACCAAGGCTAAAATCATACTAGCCAATATTGGGCGATACTTGATCATCTTTGCTTAATAAATCTCAACAATTCCACTATTAATTATTAAACCGCAGGAAGGAGTCAGAAGTAATTCTCTGCTAAATTAGAAGCTGTCTACTAGGATGGATATAGTGAAAAACTCTACTTGCTTTGGACTAAAAACTCGGTTGTGAGTCTTTCCTCTCCACGGGGAAAGCTTTAGTAAAGGGGTCAAGTTTTAAGTTTTTACTGTATAAATTTTTAATTTCTATTTCACGTAAATATAACTATCTAACTGTGGCTAATCCAGAAAATATAAACCAATCTCTAGCGCGAACCCCTTTATATCAAATGGGTGTAGAACTTAAAGCCAAATTTACCAGCTTTGGTGGCTGGGAAATGCCCATACAATATAGTAGTATTATAGAAGAACACCACACTGTTAGAAATACGGCGGGAATGTTCGATATTTCTCACATGGGTAAATTTATCCTCCAAGGTCAGAACCTGATTTCCCAACTTGAGTATTTAGTGCCTTCAGATTTAAGTCGTTTACAACCTGGACAAGCACAATATACCGTATTACTAAACCATCAAGGTGGAATCGTTGACGACATCATTATTTACTACCAAGGTACAGACAGCTTTGATACGCAAAAGGTTGTAATTATCGTCAACGCCGCAACGACTGATAAAGATAGAGCATGGATATTAGCGCATCTTGATCCGAATACGGTTGAATTTCAAGACCTTTCACGGGATAAAATTTTAATTGCTGTTCAAGGTCCAACAGCTACTAATCATCTTCAATCTTTAGTCACAGAGGATTTATCAGCAATTAAGGCTTTTGGACATTTAGAAACAACCATTTTCGGAAAATACGCATTTCTCGCTCGGACAGGTTATACAGGAGAGGATGGTTTTGAGGTCATGGTAGATTCCTCCGTGGGTATAGACTTGTGGGAAAATCTATATAATGTTGGTGTTATTCCCTGTGGACTTGGTTGTAGAGACACCCTGCGCTTAGAAGCTGCAATGGCACTTTATGGACAAGACATTGATGATACTATTACACCTCTAGAGGCTGGTTTAGGTTGGTTAGTACATTTAGATACCAAGGGTGACTTTATAGGAAAGAAAGTTTTAATACAGCAAAAAGCCCAAGGAGTACCGCGTAAACTCATAGGTTTACAAACGGAAGGACGGAATATTCCTCGTCACGGCTACCCTGTATTATCATCGGGTCAAGTTGTAGGAGAAGTAACAAGTGGTACTCTCTCACTGACACTTGGTTATCCCATAGCTTTGGCTTATGTTCCCAGTCAGTTAGCAACGGTCAAACAGCAGCTAGAAGTGGAAATTCGCGGTAAAGCTTACCCCGCTGTAGTTGTGAAACGCCCATTTTATCGCTCAAAAAATCGTGTTACTAAGTGATATAATTTTCCCACTTGAGTCAAGTACAGGAATAAGGAATTTAACCGCAGATAAATCTGTACTTCAGTGGACTAGGAAATAGTATTGAGTTGAAATAACAAAAATATAGTCAGATATAGTCAAACATAATCATTTGTGTTATGATTGAAGAATGAAACTATCTGACTATGCCAAATCAAAAGGAATAAGCTATCAGACTGCTTGGAGAATGTGGAAACGTGGTGAACTTAAAGCTACGCAACTACCTACAGGTACAGTCATTGTTGATGTACAAAAAACAACTGAAGGAGTCGTTATTTATGCAAGAGTTTCTAGTTCTGAAAATAAGGCGAATTTAGATAGTCAAGCCCAAAGACTTGTACATTACTGCGAAGCTAAGGGCTACCAAATAAAAAAAGTAATTAAAGAAATAGGAAGTGGGGTTAATGATAATCGTAAAAAGTTAGTTGCATTACTCAATGAAGATGATTATAAGCTCATTGTTGTGGAACATAAAGACCGATTAACCAGAATTGGGTTTAATTATTTGAAAGTTCTGCTTAACAAACAAGGTAAAGACATTGAAGTAGTAAATCTGGCAGCAGAAGAAACAGAAGATATGGATATGATGCAAGATTTTATTTCAATAATAACTAGCTTTTGTGCTAAAATCTATGGATTAAGAAGAAGAAAGAGAAAAACAGAATGTATTATTAAGTGCCTGGAGAGAGAATGCGATTAGTTGAGCGACATATAATTAAACAGAATCACAGCTACTGTCAGTAGTAATTGTTTAGATTTTCAACGTTTCAGGACTTACGCAAAATATCTCTATTTCTCCGTGACCTCTGTGCCTGGAGTGGTTCCTTATTCCATGTTGAAAAGGTTTTAGTGTCAGGCTTTTTATGTCAATTTTGTATCTCATTCAAGTGCATACCGCTATAACCAAAACTTTACCAATATTCCTCATGGAAGATTTATACAGCAGTTAGAATATAAAGATAAACTTGTGGGAATCAAGGTACAAATTACTACAGAGAGTTACACATCAAAATGTAGTTTTCTGGATTTTGAACCAATCAAAAAGCATGAGCAATATTTAGGTAAAAGAGTTAAAAGAGGTTTATTTAAGTCCCAAGCTGGTAAACATTATTCAGCAGATTTAAACGGTTCTTTGAACATATTAAGAAAAGTAGTTGGGGACTCTATCTTTGATAGAAACACAGTTTTAGTGGCTTGTAGTTAGTCCTGTAAGGTGTAAGCCTTACCAAGCTAGAAATATTTAACTATATTTTTAGTAACTATAATCTTTGAGGTTTTTGAGGAATAATGAGTTTAGGTTACGCTTGTCACAATATTGTTTTAACATTGAAGAGAAAGTGATATGTCTTCTGAATATCCCCAGGATTTGCGATACTTAGATTCTCATGAATATGTTCGTCTGGATGACGACATTGCTACTATCGGTATTACTCAGTTTGCTATAGAACAATTGGGTGATATTGTCTTTTTAGAACTACCAAACACTGGTGATACTATTACTAAGGGAGATACCTTTGGTACTATTGAATCCGTGAAAGCCGTGGAAACACTTAATTCACCTATTACTGGCACAGTCATAGAACGTAATGAAGCTTTACTAAACGCTCCAGAACAAGTAGCGGATGATCCCTATGGTGAAGGTTGGTTCATTAAAGTGCGTGTTGATGATGCTGCGGAAATAGATGATTCTCTCACAGCAGAACAATATGAGGCTTTGGTAGAGGGTATGTAAGTAGTTTCACATTTATACATTCCCGAAAATCAAGAAAAACGGTATTAGTTACACTATATCTCAGCTTTTTTAGCAACCTGAAAGGCTGAGATATAGGTGATTTGAATATTTCCTCCTAAGTTGTTTTCTATCTTTTTTCCTAATTCTGTAAATAAACAATTTCTGGTTTCTATATCTAGTTTTAGGTAAGGTGTATAAGTGCTTAAAAGTAGTAGGAAATCATCAATATAATAATTAGCTTTACATACCATTTGTTCAGAAACTAAATTTTTAAATCTACCTGAATTAATAGCTATTTGTCCTAAATTTTCAACTATCTGTTTTTGAGTTTTTATATCTTCGTACCTATCTAAAAATGGAGCATACTTTTGATAAATTTCCCGGAAACTTTGATATATTTCATATTCTGGTTGGGGAGTCATGTTCCAAAGCAAAATTAAAGCACCGTCGTTTCTTAAAGCTTCTGCAATTCTGATATTACCAGATTGAGAATTAATCCAATGAAAAGAAGTTGCTGCTAAAACAGCATCAAATTTTCTAGGTTCTAGTTCCCATTCTTCAAAAGTGGTCTGCTGAATTTCTACCTGTGGGTACATTTCACAGTTTTTTCTTGCTAAATGACAAGCTGCTAAACTTGGTTCTAAACAAATCATAGAAAAGCCTAATTTAGCAAATGCTAAAGTTGCGTTTCCTGGTCCACAACCTAGTTCTAGGATATTAGCTTTTGGGGAAATCTGAGCTATTTCTATAGCACCATTAATAATTTCTTCTGGATAGCGAGGTCTGAATTTATTGTAAGCCTCTGCTACCTGGGAATACCAATTTTTTCTGGTTTCTAAATCTTGAGAATATAAGTTTTTAAGGATTTCAAATTCTTTCATTTATACTTGATTTAATTTTAATAAATTTCAGGAAGTCGGGAATTTCTGGGTTGATTGTCTAATTTTAAGCTAACTAAAATCAGAATATTTACGGATGTGTATATTTAAATAATTCCTGCATTCTGTAATTAATAATTATACTATCTTACTTGAATATGCACACCTTGATTTTATCCCTTTGGCTAATTCTGATGATAATGACCTTGTTTTTAGCAATATCTGTAATTCGTAGCCAAAAACGGCGTATATCTAAGGCTAAAAAAACCGGAAAATTAGATCCCACTCGTTTCACTTTTGGAAGTGCAGAAAAAAGACTTTGGAAACAATTATTAATGCTATTACAATCAGATAGTGTAACTGCGGAAAGACTTTTGAGACATGAACAAAATAAGTATCCAGGTAAATCAACCAAGTGGTATTTAGAAAAAGTTATTTTTAATTTAAAACGCGATCGCCATTAACTGATATTCTACAATAATTAATCAGTTAAAAAAATCTCACTCATAGACTATCGAGTTTTGAAATTTCCTAAAGCCATAATAGCATTTTGTCCACCAAAACCAAAGCTAAAACACAGAACATTCTTAATTTTACTTTCTTGTGCTGATCTAATCAAGTTTAAATTAAATTCTGGTTGCTGAAGTCCTACACAGGGAGGTAATATATTATTCCGCAATGCCATCAGTGAAAACGCTACACCTAAAGCTCCAGACGCGCCTAATGTGTGACCTGTGCTACCTTTAGTAGAACTAATTGCTAATTTTGCTGGAAATAAACTTTGGATAATTTTACTTTCCATGCGGTCATTTAATTGGGTAGCTGTACCATGGGTATGAATGTAGTCTATAGCTGCTGGTGTCATCTGACTACGTTCTAAACATTGCTTAATTGCGACCATAGCACTTTTACCCTCTGGTTCTGGAGATATACCATGATATGCGTCTGCTGTCAAGCCAAAACCTAATATTTCTCCATAAACCTTGCTTTGACGTTGACTGGCCAACTCCGCAGATTCGAGGATAAATACAGCACCACCTTCACCTAATACCAAACCTTCCCGGTATAAATCAAAGGGATATGCTCCTGTTTTCCCTAAAGCCCCCATTTGTTGAAATCCGGCAATTGTTAGGGGTGTAATAGGTGCTTCTACTGCACCAGCTATCGCTATTTGATACTCACCGCTTTGAATTAACATAGCAGCTTGAGCGATCGCCCAAATTCCTGTTGCACAAGCGGCCATTGGTGCTAAAATTGCCCCTGATGCTCCTATTTGTCGAGCGACGGCGATCGCATTCATTTGGGGTAAAGTATTTAACCAATTGTCTAAATTTGTCCCTCCCGCTTGTTCATGTATGTTTTGCGCCATCATTTCCCATGATGCTTGATAACCACGACTAGAACCAATGACTACAGCACAATCAGATAAAGGCGGTACTAATTGGGCATCTTGTAAAGCTGATGTAACAACTATTTCCGTTATGGTACTTAACGCCGTAGGTTTTTCAGCAATTAAGCCTAGAGGAATCACCCCCAATTCTGGAAATAGTTGATGTAATTTAATCCCAGTTTTAGCAAGTAGTAGATTTTGCCAACTATCTTCCAGATTTTTGCCTAAAGCAGAAACTAAACCAATACCAGTAACAACAACCTTAACCAATTTTAGATTTGAGATTTTAGATTTGATGTCAAAATTCAAAAGTGAGAAGTCAGCAGTGGGAATACTTGAAAAATCGGGAATAAAATCCAATTATCAATCATGTTTCCCACTGACTAATGACCAATGACTACTCAGGACTTTTCAGATTTTCCGCACCCTGGGTAACTTTTGCCGACTCAATGCGATCGCCTTGTTTAATGTTATTAACTACATCAAAGCCTTCGATGACATTACCGAATACAGCATAATTACCATCCAAGAATGATAAATCTGCTAAAGCGAAGTAGAATTGAGAAGAAGCAGAATCAGGCATTTGTGATCGGGCCATAGCGATCGATCCTTGCTTATGCTGTAACTCTGGCTTCTCAGTAATTGTCTGACTGTAAATAGGCTCATTTGCGCCTTTGGGCTTAATTTCTAAAGGTATACGGCGCTCACTCCCAGTTTTAGCATCAATATAACCACCTGTTCCCAGTCTATTGGCAGGAAATTTCGGGTCTTTGCTTTGTGGATCTCCACCTTGAGCGACAAAAGGTTGAGGATCACGGACAACGCGATGAAATACTAAACCATCATAAACACCTTTTTGCACTAAATCCACGAAATTACCCGCAGTAATTGGCGCATTTATGCCATCTAATTCAATCGTAATTGGTGCGCCATTCACTGTCATCACCACTGTAGCTTTACCTTCGAGCCGTGGTAAATCTTTGATACTGGGAATACTCTCATTAGTAGTTTTTGATACTGTTTCTGTGCTTGTAGTAGCTGCTGAAGTTGGGGATGTATTAGAAGATTCTATACCGCTCGTGCATCCTCCCAAAGTCAAAGCAAAAATAATCAACCAAGCCACAAAAAATTGTGGAAATTTTAATTGCATTGTTAGTGACTGAATCAATCAAAGTTAGGACTTACGGAAAATATATAGCATCTCCTCTCCTACTTAGGTACAGGAATCAGGAATGAACCGCGTACCTCAGTGGACTAAAAAAACTTAAAAACCTATTCCTCGGTAGGGGTAATATCCTGCGGGATCTTGCTACATGAATTACCTCTACTTTCCTTCAGTTTTGCGTAAATTCTCAAAGCAGCCGATATTTTCTGGCAAAAATGTGGAATTTTGGATTTTCAATTGTGAAAACAACTCTCCCCAGAGAGAGCATAATCATTACTGATTGATCAGCAATCCAAAATCCAAAATCCAAAATCCAAAATTTAAGCAGCCGATATTTTCTGGCAAAAATGTGGAATTTTGGATTTTCAATGGTGAAAACAACTCTCCCCAGAGAGAGCATAATCATTACTGATTGATCAGCAATCCAAAATCCAAAATCCAAAATCCAAAATTTCTAGAGTCCTTCTAAGGATACTCCCAAAAAACGAGCTAATTGGGCTCCTTGAGTTTCCAAATCAGCTAAAGACAAAGGTTGACCCACCCTGGTGAGGGGAATATCCCGTCTACCCTTCAGCCGGAGATACAAAGCGCGTTGAGGATTAAGACCTTCCTTAATCACAATACGCACCGATTGTACATCTTGGATGCGTCCGTCAATTTGGATTTCACGGTTTTTCCCCGGAAAACCCCAGCGAAAGATTTTTAATTTCCCCGTTTCCCGATTGAACTCATTATAGCCGCCACCTAAATCCCATAAAATCACCAGCCACAGATATAAGGCTAATAACAAGCCAGCAGCACCGTATAATCCCATTACCAATCCTTGAGGGACAAATATCAGTTGGGTGGGATCAGTAACTATGAGTAAATTAACCTTGAGATAACTGGAGATACTAGCTAAGAAAAAACCACTGGCTCCCATAGTAACAATAGTTGCCCACCAGTAGTTGCTGAACCGACGTGAACCCAGAACCTTTTGATAGAGAAGGTTCTCGCCTTTGTTAATCGTTGTTGATACCGTCATGAAACTACCTTGGACTATCTTTCTCAAGTTTGACACTCAAGCCGTCTTAATTGCAAGTTATCAAGGATATCATGGGTTTTGGGAGATCAGGGGGAATTTTTCTGTCTTCTGATTCTGAGAAAACTTGTGTCAAATTGTTAAAATTCTGATATTGATAGTATTGGAGATAGTGAATATTTAATTTTCTTGCCCGTATCCAGCGCAAACCCTGGTGAATGTGATAAGTTAAGAATCATTAAGCTAACAAAACCCAGATTACTGGTTAATGGTGGCTGAACATGACATAATTATAAAGAAGTGATGACTTTTTAAGTAGTCAGTTCTCACAATCTCACATTCTCAAGGGCTGCTGAGATTGGAAAAAACGTTGAATTTCTCACGGTAGTTCCCATAAATTGGTAGAATCGCCGGAACACAGCTTAAAAAACGTAGCAATTTTAGTAAAAAACCAAGGATTGTAGTCAAATGACCATCGCAGTTGGACGCGCCCCCAGTAGAGGGTGGTTTGACGTATTAGACGACTGGTTAAAACGCGATCGCTTTGTATTCGTAGGTTGGTCAGGAATATTACTATTCCCCTGTGCCTTCCTGTCAATCGGCGGTTGGCTAACCGGTACAACCTTCATCACCTCCTGGTACACCCACGGACTAGCATCCTCCTACCTAGAAGGCGCTAACTTCTTGACAGTAGCAGTATCCA
>Ga0315905_10000369_pt1 | contig 49592 bp, 47 predicted proteins | sample LakEriMetagenome_5_FD_203522 | JGI IMG/M metagenome (GOLD analysis project Ga0315905, IMG submission 203522) | Freshwater fungal communities from buoy surface, Lake Erie, Ohio, United States - Buoy 4 MA121 | ecosystem: Environmental > Aquatic > Freshwater > Lake | place: USA: Lake Erie, Ohio...
GAGCAACAGGAGCAACAGGACCAACAGGACCAACAGGACCTTGTTGCACTGGACCAACAGGACCGGCTGGAGTCGCAGGGTCTGCTTCAAACATAGTAGCAAGTTATTATTATTCTGGAGTCGCTGTAGATATACGTTCTGCTTCAAGTCCAGTAACTCTTAATTTTCCAACCCTAATAGTATCAACAGGTGGTATTACTGCAAATGGTTCTGGCACAGAATTTATAATACCCAAAACAGGCTATTACGAAATAGCTTATAATACAACTATAAACTGCACATACATTGACACCACCACCGGTGGCGGAAGCGCTATTTACACAGCAACATCAAAAATATTAAAAGGTGCAACACCAATTACAGGCAGTGCTTATTCCACGATTGGGAGTGTATATGCAAGTTCCCACGTTACTAGTACCTTAACTTATACATTTCCAAATATGTATTATGCGAATGCTCCATTTATAGCATTATTAACACAAGGTGATATAATATCTGTTACATTAGAAGTAAGTCAACTCTTTGCACCCTTTACAACAAATTATAGTGCCAATTTTATTTCAATCAAACAAGTTGCTACAGATATAGGGTTTACAGGTTATACAGGACCAACCGGAATTCAGGGTCCAACTGGACTTCAGGGGTATACTGGACCTGTTGGAGCTGCTGGAGTTACTGGATTTACTGGACCAGCTGGACCAGCTGGAGCTGGATTTACTGGAGCTGCTGGAGCTACCGGAACTATATCACCAAATGGAACCTTTTATTCTGATTATCTTTATTGGATGCCTGGGCCAGGTGGCGGTGCGTGGGAGGTTGGTTCGAATACAGTTCATTTAGGCGCCAATGCCGGTTTGGGTTTTGGGGTTGGACCGGGGTCTATTGCAATTGGAGCTGAATCAGTTTCGTTGGGCAACCAAACTCAATATGGGATTGCACTTGGATATCAAGCGCTTAATCTAGGCAATCAACAAAGTGCGGGTATTGCAATTGGATATCAAGCTGTTGGGTCGGGTAATCAAAGCGCAAATGGAATTGCAATTGGAAGTCAAGCTGTTCAAACGGGAAATCAAGGCCAAAATGCTATTGCAATTGGACAGAATGCTCTTAAAGGGGGCAATCAAGGAATTGAATCTATTGCAATTGGAAGAGAAGCTGGGTATAATATAGGAGCTGGAAATGTTGCAATAGGTAGTAACGCTGGTTATAATAATACTGGAACGGCGGCGGTTGCGATTGGTTACTTAGCTGGACAGTCTGGAAACAAAGGTTGCGTCGCAGTTGGATATGGCGCTGGAAATATTCAAAAACAAGATAGCGTTGCGGTTGGATTTGAAGCTGGACAAAATCAACTGCAAGAATCCGTCTCAATTGGTCTTACTGCTGGATATAATCAAGGAGATTATAATATTGCTATTGGTAGTAGCTCTGGGTATAATAACATTAACACTGGGGCAGTTGCAATTGGTTATTTTGCTGGTCAAGGAGGAGGACGAGCCGCAGTTGCAATAGGCAGTAGCGCTGGACAAAATGGTCAAGGGTCTAGTTCTGTTGCCGTTGGTCAAAATGCTGGCAACAACCTTCAGGGAAAGAATTCTGTTGCTGTTGGAAATTTTGCTGCAGATGAAGAACAAGGAGAAAATTGCGTTGCGGTTGGAAATATTGCTGGAAGTCAAAATCAAGGGTCGGGAGCTGTAGCAGTTGGATTTAATGCAGGAAGCATAGGCCAAGGCATTAATGCTATAGCAATTGGAAGTGAGGCTTCAAATTTAAATCAACCTGAAGGGTCTATATCCATTGGTGCAAACTCAGATGTTGTTTGCACGGGTAAAGGAATTGCAATAGGAAATGCAGCAACAATTTCTGGTTCTGGTGATTCTCCAGTTGTTATTGGTAATGGTGCTTCAGCAAATGGCGCTTGCGTAAATGCAATTGTTTTAGGAAATGGTTCTAGTTGCAATGATGATGGTTTTTATGTGCCAATAAGAGAAGAAGAGACAAACACAAATGAGGGTCTTGGAATAGATGCAGACAGTGCTGTTTTGTGGTATAAAGAAAGCTTGTCAGGCACAAGAGAAGTTGCTTATTCTACTTTACAAACTCAAAACGTTCAAGTAGAGCTAACTTATGATTATTACGGACAAGTAGATGGAGTATATTTTATTTTAACGAAATATGATGGCGCTGTGTCATATCCAGTTGATTTTGATTGTAAAACATTTGTTATAGACCATCCAAAAGATAAAGAACGGCATTTAGTTCATGCTTGTTTAGAAGGACCAGAAGCTGGTGTTTATTATCGTGGAACAGGGGAGATAACAAATAATCATTCAACAACAATTTTTCTTCCGGATTATGTTCCAGGTTGGTCTAAAGATTTTACAGTAACAGTAACTGCAATTTATGATGGCAAAGTAAAAATGTATGCGACGTCTCAAGTAGATGAAGATGGTAAGTTCAATGTTTATGGGGAAAATGGACAATTTAATTGGATGGCAGTGGGACAAAGGTCGTCCATAAACGTTGAACCGTTAAAGTCAGAAACAAATATGAAGGGGTTTGGTCCTTACAAGTGGGTTGGATAGAACGTCCTTTCACATATTATTATTTTTATTATTATTATTATTATGGCAAAATACTTAAAGAAATTGCGACATAAATATTGTGGGCGATGGGGCGCCCTTGGGGTATAAATTTGGGAGTAGGGTTTGTGGCCCACTGGCTCAATTGGATTGGGTTTTTTAAACCCCCAAACAGGGCGTTGGCCTTCTAAGCCAAAGGTTCCGAGTTCGAGTCTCGGGTGGGTTAAAATAAAAACTTTGGGTAAAAAATCAACGCCTCTTTAGCTTAGTGGTAGAGCACTCGCTTTGTAAGCGAGAGGCCGAGGGTTCAATCCCCTTAGGAGGCTAACAAATCTAATCTTTATTTTTTGATAAAGATTAAAATGCTTTTTAATGAAAAATAAAAATCTAACGCAAATATATACATGGCAGGCCGTCCCCACCGAGTTAGAAGCATTCAATCCTATATTAATCATAGTGATGCTAATTGTGGTTTAGGACCATTGAAAGCAGGAACCCCCAACAAAGTTGGTGTAACGCATTATTTATGGTATAATCTACAAACACAAGCAAACCAAGGACCATTAGACTTTGTTAATTCACAAGCTTATTATAAAACATTGACTTGGCAATACGGAAATAATCGTCCTGCTTTCACAAGTAATCCTCGCCAAGCTTACACGTCTTTCCCAGCATCAAGATATCCAACGGGACAAAGACCATCAACGTTTAACGGTAATTATAACTTAAATTAAACTTGATTTTCATCAATTTTTTTAAAATAAAAAAAATTGATACAATAAATCAAAAATTAAGAAGAGTAACTAGAATGAATCAATTGCGACCAAATCAAATACGTGCAATTGAAGAAACCGTAAACCAAGATTTTAATTCAGGTATTCATTACCATGCTACAGGAACCGGTAAATCTTGGATTGCAATGCACATTATTTTAAGATTTTATGATAAATATCCAAAGGCAAACGTAATGTGGATATGTGAAAAGAAGTCTATATTGATTGAACAGTTTAATCGGAAAAATCTTAAAGAACGGCAGTTTGACCATATATTTAAAAAGTATAACGTTTTGAATTATTCAGAATTCAAAATAAGCAAATGGTACAATAGTGTAAATAGTGGTATATTTTGGAACAAGCCAGTCCTTCTTATTATTAACCGCGCATTTTTAACTTCTAATGATAAATATAAAAATATTAAAATAAATTTTCAACTTTTAATTCACGATGAGTGTCATTCAATAGTTAACAAAACTACGCGACAGTTCTATGAGTTTATGCTTCAACAACCCAATCCACCAAAATGTATAGGTTTCTCAGCAACACCGAATCAAACTTATGAACCTTATAAAAAGATAATTTCATCATATTCTATTTATGATGCCTTTTTAGATGATGTTGTTGTGCCTCCAAAAATAAAATGGTTTTCTAGCGATGACATAATTAACTATGATGAGATTGTTTATCTTATAAAACAAGATATAGAGCAATCCGAATTACCTTACAAGAAAATCATTGTATGGTGTGGTATGATTGAATTGTGTGAAAAAATGGCAAAATTATGGTCAACCTATTTTGAAAACTTCACCATCTGTATGGATACTTGTAAAACCAGTAAGGAATATGGAACTTACGAAGAATTTGATAAAGTGGAAGAAAATGCAATTCTGTTTTGTGCAGCAAAACATAGAGAAGGTTCGGATATCAAAAACCTAGATTGTTGTGTGTTTCTAGACAAGGTTGAAAACCGTTGCCCAAAAGTATTTCTCCAATGTATTGGCAGAGTTTTACGTATTGATAAATTAAATAAAAAGAAATTCGGATTAGTAATTGATGTTCGTGCAAAAAGTTCATTAGTTATTTGTAATCATATTAATCAATATTTAAACTTACCTCCTGATGTATTTCCTTGGTCCTATGAATACAACGTTCATGTTCATAACAATAAACTCGTGAAAATTAATCAACTCTTTATGATACAACATATTAATAAAATCACGAAGGAAAGTATAGAGATGGAACGATTTCAAGTTCCATCTACGATAGAAGAATTAAAAAAACTATTCCAACGCACAATACCCAACAAGTTGATTTACTTGAAACGTCTCAACTATGAGTTAGATATGTTATCTCGGAAAAATCTAATATGTCACTTAATGCAAGCAATGCAAATATTACATCTTACAAAAAATATTCCACATGTTACACGTGGTTCTTGTGGGTCATCCCTTGTTTGTTATATGTTAGGTATTAGTCATATTGACCCTGTAAAAAACAATATTAAATTCGCTAGATTCTTGACAGAACAGAGGAAGAATCTTCCTGATATTGACTTGGACTTTCCACATAACCTACGCGATGAGGTATTCTTAAAAATAGGGTTGACGTGGCCAGGAAAAGTTGCTCGTATCAGTAATCATGTCTACTATCATGATAAATCTGCAGTTCGCCAAGCAATTCGTAACGCAGGAATTCACAAATTTATTGGAAAACATGATATACAAAGTGAAATAAACAAACTATCAAAAGAAACAAAGCAATTTATTATGAAAGAAAAGGTGAGTTTAGAAAACACATTTCGCTGTTACTCTTTACATTGTGGTGGAATTGTCTATTATCCTGAAGGTATTCCTAGTGAACTCTTACTTCATTCGGACAAACAAATAAATAATGGTGCACTCAAACAAATTACTATGAATAAATATGATATTTCCAAAGAGCAAAATTTCAAGATAGATATTTTATCTAGCAGAGCATTAAGCCAATGTTATGAGACGCATCGTTATCGTGAAATAGCATTTGAAGAATTTCAATATGATGAAAAAACATTTGCAATGTTACACCGTGGTGATAATATTGGTATTATTCTTGGTGAATCGCCTCTTATGCGAAAAGCATTTCTACAGGTTAAACCAACGGACCTCTATGGATTAGCTGTATGTTTATCTATCATCAGACCTGCTGCTATGGATGCACGACAATGTATAGATACCATTGATTTTAACAACAATATTATATTTGACGACGATGCAATTGATATTATAAGTAAAACCCTACGCGTTGATGATGAAACTGCTGATAAATATCGTAGGGCTTTTGCAAAACGTGATAAAGAAGGAATTGAGGAATTTAAATCAAGGATACAGAACTATCCAAGGGAAAAGCAAAAGGAAATTATGAAAAAATTGTCAAATCTGGCACAATATGGATTTTGTAAATCCCATGCATTTTCATATGCGCAATTGATATGGAAATTAGCCTATATGAAAGCGCATTATCCTTATGAATTTTGGAAAGCCACATTGAACAATTGTCAATCTTTATATAGAAAATGGGTTCATTTTTATGAGGCTAGACTCGCTGGAGTTGATTATTCTAAAGAACTTTTGAGAAGAGATGATGTGTCAATTTATGCTTTAAATCGTCGTAAAAAAATAGAAACCTGTAGTCAAATTGAACAATTACAGAAATATGGATATTGGATTATGAAAACCGACGAATTCTTTCCAGGATGTTATTATCGGCGGGAGGGTGATATTTATTATTTTAATGGTATAATTGCATCACATAGAGTTACTAAATTTAAGAAAAATAAAAAGCTAATGTTGTTTTTAGGTGTAGGTAAACATAAATACATACAGTTAAATATAGAAAATATAAAATATTTTGATGTAAAAAAGGTAGGTGTTGAAGGCACTGGAACGTGTCTAACAGATATAGAAGAAAAATGTTCTATTTTAACTGCTACGAAATATAAATATTATTAACACTTTGTAAAATTAAACTTGATTTTCAGCAGAGGCTAGTGATTTAGTGTTTTGCTTTTTACAATATTGACACGCTGCAATACAACCGCAATAAACTACCGCAACGGCAAAAGTTGCAGCCAATACAATTAGAGTGGCAAATAATACTAGACCACCAAACTCATTCATACTGTTGTGCATTATACTGTCATGAAACGTCTAAATTATTTTAACAAAGAACACTAACTGTGCCATCTCCATAATTTGTAACATAGGCATAATTTCCTGAAAAGGCAATATAATTTGGATTGGTGCCAACTGTAACTGACGTTGGTGTTGGTATTGATAATGGGGTTGTAATATTCAAAACACTAACCGTACTTCCTCCGTTATTTGCAACGTAAGCGTAATTGCCTAAAATGGCAATATAACTTGGATTGGTGCCAACTGGAACTGACGTTGGTGTTGGTATTGATAATGGGGTTATAATATTCAGAACACTAACCGTGTCATCTCCGTTATTTGTAACGTAAGCATAATTGCCTAAAATGGCAATATAAATTGGTCCAGTACCAACGCTTATTGTATTCACTAATGTATTTGATGTAGTGTGTATAACACTAACCGTATTTCCCAGTCCGCCATTTGCAACGTAAGCGTAATTTCCTGAAATGGCAATATAATTTGGATTGTTGCCAACTGTAACTGACGTTGTTGATATTGATGGTGAGTTTGTAATATTCAGAACACTAACCGTATTTCCTCCGTTATTTGTAACGTAAGCGTAATTTCCTGAAATAGCAATATATTGTGGACTGTTGCCAACTGTAACTGACGTTATAACTGATGATGGTTGGGTTGTAATATCTAGAACACTAACTGTGCCTGGTGGACCATCTCCGGTATTTGTAACGTAAGCGTAATTTCCTGAAATATTTCCTGAAATAGCAATATAACTTGGATTGGTGCCAACTGTAACTGACGTTATTGGTGGTATTGATGTTGGGGTTGTAATATCTATAACACTAACTGTGCCATCTCCATAATTTGTAACATAGGCATAATTTCCTGAAAAGGCAATATAATTTGGATTGGTGCCAACTGTAACTGACGTTGTAACTGATGATGGTTGGGTTGTAATATCTAGAACACTAACTGTGCCATCTCCGCCATTTGCAACGTAAGCGTAATTTCCTGAAATAGCAATATATTTTGGATAGTTGCCAACATTAATGTTATAACAAAAAGATTTTGGAACTTCTGGTGTTGGAGTTGATTGCACCTGACCTTTAAAAACAGGATAAGGATTGGGCCAAACGTCGTTGAAATACCAGTTATAAGCGTAATCATTTGAACCGCCGCTCATTTGCAATCCAAGTCGGTTAAACATTCTATTGTAAGGATATTGAGGGGTGTTAACAGTTGCATGAAGCATTCGCGCGCGTCTTGTGGCGATGCTAGAGGCACCGACGCCAGCACCGGCAACATATGTGTTATTTACATCAGCAGGTTGATTTGTAATTAATCCGAGAGCAAAGTTGCGTCTTGCGCCAGCTCCGCCACTTCGTTTATAATTGAATCCTCCTCTTCCTACCCAAAAACTTCCATTTGGCATTTTATATACATTATTGCGATAATAAAAATAAAAGGAACTTTGCTTACCCAAGCAATACAAATTTAGATACAGCCATTCCAAATAAAATTAATATCATTCCGACATAATCATCAATTGTCGTCGCAACATTCAACCAAAATTGATTGCTAAATAGTTGCCCCATAAACTGAAAAACATAAGAAGATAATGCCATTTGTGCTGGATTTAAGAATGTGTAACCAAGACGTTGCATGGGAACAAGAAATAGCCATTCAGCAGTGGCCCAAAATTCGGATGTTATCAATTTATTATAAATAGTTGCATCCTCTCCTTTAAATGTGGTCTGTAAAAACATTGCCAACATAACAGTTATCACAACTAATATATTAAGAAGCACCCACATTAATACTTTATAAACAGAGACCATTTATATAAAATGATAAAATTAAATTATATCAGTATATTTTAACAAAGATGAAATTTTATTCTAAAAATGTATATTATGTTTTATACTATATATTGTTTGCAATAGGTCAAGCTCTTAGCATGTGGGGACAATATGTGACGCTCCCGTATACAAATCTTACTTATTGGCAAGCATTTTCAATGGCGATACCTTTTGCGTGGTCAAATTGGTTGTTCACTACATTTGCGATAGATATTGGTCACACACATGACATTGCAACTCCAACACAAGACACGTTTCTACTCATTGTTCTACAGTTTACTTACTTATTAATTATAAATAGATTTTATTTGAAGAAGAAGATTACAAACAGCGATATCTTTGCATTTTTAATTATTCTAATAGGTTATGCAGTCAGTATGTTTCATTTGGTTACAAAGGCATTAGGAACCCAAAAGCCAAAAACCGGAAACACCACAGATTCAGAATTCATATTGGATAACAGTCCTTAAAAACAACATAAAAAATTAATAACATAATATAACAACAAAAACAAAAATGGTTTATTTAAATAATAAAATTGATTTAAATAAAGACGCAAATAACGAGAAGATAACAACATACATGGAAATAGAACAAACAAAAAAGACCAAACAAACCAAAGGAGTAAATCGTAACACCATTGACAAATACTATACAAAGAACACTGTAGTTGACTCATGCGTTGAGCTTGTTAAAAAATACATTCAAATAAATTCAAGCGAACTAATAATAGAACCAAGCGCTGGAAATGGTTCTTTTATTTCAGCTATTAAAGGATTAACCGACAACCACGCGTTTTATGATTTGGAGCCGGAAAACGAAGAAATTGTAAAGCAAGATTATTTGCAATTCAACTACACCGATATTAAAAACAAATTTGAACGCATCCACATTTTAGGCAATCCCCCATTTGGACGCCAATCGTCATTGGCTATTAAATTCATTAAGAAATCGTGTGAGTTTTGTAGTAGTATATCATTTATATTGCCCAAAAGCTTCAAAAAAGATAGTTTAAAAAAGACGTTCCCATTAAATTTTCATCTAATTTATGAAGCTGACTTGCCCAATAAATCGTTTTTAGTGAATGGTTCAGAGCACAATGTTCCGTGTATATTTCAAATATGGGAAAAAAAGACGCATAATAGAGAAATCATTGAGAAATTGGAACCCATTCATTTTAAGTTTGTTAAAAAGGATGAATCACCAGACATTTCATTTATACGCGTTGGTGGTAAGGCAGGAACGGTAGATAAAAACACTAAAGACAAGGGACTTCAAGCTCATTATTTTATAAAATTCACAAACAATAATGCGAGTGTGGATGAAAACATACAAAAATTGTCAATAATAACATACGATTTTAATAATACTGTTGGACCAAGGTCTATATCAAAACAGGAGTTAATTAAAGAATTTAACAAAGTCCTTTGATGGAATTGCGCCAGTTGGATAATCAACTATAAGGTCAATACCTTTTACAAATTTAATTTTAATTTCGGGGAAATTAACGTTGCTGACAATAATGTATATTAATTCCTTTGCTTTCTCTTCAAATACTTCCTTATTAAATGACCTCCCTTCGCCAATCATATTTGATGGCATAAACTTGCATCCGCGTGCCGTAAATGTTTTTTGGTCATACTTTACATTTGCATTGTTAAGGTCTGTGTGATCATATTTTTTGCAACCCTTTACATGATTTAAAGGATAATTTTCTGCTAGCCATGGTTCAATAAAATGCGAAAATGCTCTACCGTCTTTATAAATTTCTATAATCGCTGATTTTGGAAGATTGCCAAAACTAAAATCTTCTATTACATGAACCGTTGTTTCATTTAATTTTATGCTAGTTGTTTCAAGTTCTGTCATTTTGTTATAATGAAATATTTGCCTTTAAAATATTTCATTTCAATTTTTTTGCTCTATATAGCTGCACTTTTCTCCATTTGGCTCAACCTTTTGAAAAGGTTGATGATTAGGAGATTTTCCTAGTGGGGATGTCAGAAGACACCAAGTAGATGGAGTTCTCAGTAATAATGATAAACTCGGTTCCACTCTTGTAAAACTTGGCAATAGGTGAAGTGTACTCATCCTCACTCTTCACCAACAACTTTTCACCGGTCTCCTTAACGCCAACAAGCGCCTTCTTATCAAGAGAGACGGACCAATAATCCATCATAACTGGCTTATCTTCAACGATAGCCAATTTTGCGGCGTGCCTTAAAGTAATGTCACTGGGTAATCTATAATTAGATGCTTCAGTTTTGGGTTGTTCAACAGACATATTTATATTAAAGAAGTTTTAAAAGTCTTTAAATACTTATTAGATAAAAGTATTTAAATTTAATATTTCGATAAAATATAAAATGAACTCTGTAATAACCATAAACAATAATAACATTAATCATTATTCATTGAATGATTCTAATAATTATAGAACCGAATTAAGTAATACAATAGGAGACATTGTAAACAAATACAATACACTCTTAATAGAATATCTGAACTTTATTGTTGATAACATTGGTATAAAAAACTCGGCATACAGTAAATTCATTATTGAAAGAGGAATAGAAACAATTACTCACGTTTTTACACTCATATTATATTATTCTAGAAACGTTGACATGTCGTATTATCACGGACAAAGGTCATTTTATTTTTACGTAGAGTTTATTGGTCAAATATCTGATGACCAGCACACTTTTTTGAATCTAAGCTCGCGTGATGCTGCAATGTTTGTTTATAAAAAAACAATATTTGAATTATCAACTGATTATCGTAAAAATCTGACAGAACCGACCAAGGACACACTTGAAAAGCTTGATATACTTAATATGAATATTTGCATTTTTAAGAATATGATATACTTTACTTTGAGAGAAATGAAGATAACTGAAAAAAATATAATTATTAGCAATTTAGTAAAACAAATGGAAAGTATGTGTAACAAGTTGTTAAAATACAAGTTTTCAATACAAGAATACACAACAATAGAAAATTTTATAAGTTTAATGAGTAAAACCACATGCATTAACAAATATTATGAATTGGTTGACATCTTTATCCAAAAGTATTCAAAAATTAAACCGGAATCCGCAAATAAAATTACTGATGCAAAAATTAGTGAAAAATTTTCCGACCCAAACTGCGAATCAAAGTTGGAGGAATCATCCGAGAAATTTATTAAATGGGTGTTGGCTTAAATAAACCCAAGTAAAATAAACCCAAATAAAATATATCTATAATGTATATGTTATTGTCGCAAAATAAACACAACTATACACAGGTGATTGTAACAATTATTGCAGGATATATTGGCGCTCTTATACCAAATAAATTATCCAATATTCCACACTTATTAATGTCCGTTATAATAGGGTCATTAGTAAGCAAAGTTGTTTTTGGTGATTTTGATGTAGGATATCAATGGACGCAAAGCGATATTTATTATTGGTTCATTACAATAACAGAAGCTTTAATAGGCGGTTATTTGGCTATTTACGTGAAAAAACTTTCTAATCAATAACAACCACATTATTTTATATTTCAACGTTAATCTGGATAACTTTGCGCCGAATCTTCTTCTTCTTATCCTTTGAAATCTTGTTTTCAGCAGTAATTAGCTTCTGATTAATCTTATGAAACTCTGCGCACAACAAAACCTTCAAGAATTCATAAATAGAGAATAAAACGTCTTCATTGCACATTCCAACAATAAGAATGCTGCCTGTTCTGAAAATCATGAAACTTACTTCAACAATCTTGTTATACTTCTTGTTATCCTTGTCCTCCTGCGAAATTTGGCTTCCAGTTTGAACTGTCAGTTGAGGATTAAAATAGAATTTGCACTGAATCCCGGGGTAAGAACACGGGTCGTAAATGCAGTGAATGTTGTATTTGAACTTGAGAATATCAAACAATACCTCACGATTTATATAGAATCCGCAATTAAAGTTTGAATTGATAAGAACAGTGTCACTTGTTTGCAGGTATTCAAGCTTATCCTTTACATGCGGCTGAAGATTTTGAATAATGTTCTTCAACACCTCTTCAAATATCTCATCCGTTTGAATACCAGGAATCTCCAATTTTCCTGTATTGAACACTTTGATATGAAATTCCTTGAATGCGTCTTTGATTTTAATACGCATAATCATAACAAAGCAATTGTAAAAAGCACTCTTCTTCTTGCAACGGTAGCTCATGATGTCCTTCTTGGAGATTCCAATGCTCACCTTTCTAATATCCTTGAATTTGATTCGCCCATTTGGATTGTTAATACTGGTGATGATTTGCTCCTCATAATAAGTTTCCTTCTTTAGATTCTCTGCGACAATATCCAATTCTTCTTGGCACAGAGAATTAAACTTCATTTGCTTCTTTATGACACCATTTGCGGGTTTGGCGTAAGGAATCACTGGGACGTTCCAGAAAACGTCCTTTAAATTAATTTCCTTATTTAAATAAGCAATTTTTGACTTGGTTGAGATATAAATATCAGTTGCTTTAGGCGCCTCGGAAAGTTCCAAATCTAGATTGGAAATAATTTCATTATCGCCGTCAACATCAATATCGTCTGATAATCCCTCATCATAATCAGGTGATATAAAGTTTTTCCATTCGTCATCTATAGTCATTGCCATGGTTTTAGCCATAAGGATACTTCTATTGTTGGCTTTATATTCTTTAAATTAATCTATTTCAAATTTATTTTCTAATCTTATAGAATAAAAATGCTTGGTTGTAAAGTGCGCATCATCCATGAAAGGAGTAATCTCATTCCAATTCCCAAAAAATTATCTACATCAAATTTTAACAGCAAAGACGTCTCATATGGTTTAAAACAAAACTGTTTTGACCCTTCAAAGAGTTCCCCACCCAATGAATTTATGCTTAAGTTGCATAAACGAATGAGTCTCTATGAGTCTTTAGAAACAAAAGATGATAAGCGCGACAACGCATAACTAATATAATAAGAATTCTTACAATCCTGATAATGCATTATATTCTCTATGAATCTTAAACAATCTCTTGAAATCACGTGTGGTTTATTACGAATAATATAATTTAAAAAGTCCTTAATTATATTTTTTTTGTCAATATTGTAATTGATGCTAATCTCTTGAATATAAGTGTCTAGTTCTGTAATGGAGGCTTTTTTGATAAATTTATTATATATTGTCTCCCAAACATTTATGTCAATGATATTAAACTTGCTGTCAATAATGTTTTGATTTGACTGCATGAAATTTATCATACTTCGCATATCAGAGCCATACAAATTTTGAATTAAATTTAATGAATTTTCTGTCATATTCAATCCCTCATTGTCTGAAATGTGTTTTAAAAATTGAATAATATCATTTTTTGGTAGTTGATTGAAACGAAGCCTCAAAAACTCATTTTGTAATCCTTCATCAATTCTACTTATATAATTGCAAATTAAACAGAATCTTACAGTGCTAGAATAACTTTGAATCAAATAATGCAGGGCTTGTTGGGCGTTTTTAGTCATATAGTCAACTTCATCAAGTATAACAAATTTCATACCTTTTCCAAATAGTGTTTTTGAATTAACAAACTGACTTATCTGGTTGCGAATAATATCAACACCTCGGTCATTGGATGCGTTCAACGTAATTGTCAATTCACTAGTTCTCTGATTATGTTTTTTGTGATATTCGTTGATTAAAATCATTACACTTGATGTTTTTCCTGTGCCTGGTGGACCATAGAGCAATAAATGTGGGAAATAAGATGTCTCTATAATATTTTTCATGATAATTTTGTTTAATGGGTCTAATACAACATCGTCAAACTTTGATGGTCTATAAAATTCCACCCAAGGGATGCTACTCATTTATTTGAATTATATATTATAGTTTTTAATATATAATCCAAAATAAAACTAATAAACAAAATTCCAAACAAACCAAAAACAAAAAACAAAAACAAAAAAAAACAAAAAGATAAATATTTACGAATAAAATTGAAATTAATAATGCTATCTAATATTATGGATAACAATCAAAAAACTACAATGGCAACAGCAGGTTATCTAGAACTATTTATCGGTCCCATGTATTCTGGAAAAACGTCCAAACTACTAGAAATTTACAAGCAATGTTCCTTTTGCAACATTCCAGTTGCAGTCATTAATCACTGTTCCGACACAAGATATCACGAATCAATGCTTTCCACGCATGACAAAACAATGATTCCTTGTATTCAAACCCAATGTCTAAAAGATGTGTGGGACAACAGAAGTGTAGAAGAAGCCTTTGATGATGATTCAAGCAAACATTTGAAGCTGCGTTCCGCAGAAGTTATCTTGATTAATGAAGGTCAATTCTTTGATGATTTGTATGATTGTGTGTTGGACATGGTAAAGGAAAAGAAGAAGGTTTATATTGCTGGGTTGGATGGCGATTTTGAGAGAAAAAAGTTTGGGCAAATGCTTGACCTCATTCCAAATTGCAATGATTACACAAAACTCAAGTCTTTGTGTTCTATTTGCAAAAACGGAGAACCAGGAATCTTCTCGCTTCGTTTATCAAAGGAAACTCAACAGACTTTAGTAGGGTCTGACAACTATGTTCCTGTGTGCAGAAATTGTTATGATAAAAATAATTGTGTGTGAAAGTTTTCTGTTTAAATATTTATTAAAACCATTTAAATTACTAGTAATAGAATAGGTATAGTATAAAATGAGTAAAGTTTCGGAGGAAGCGATAAAACCTAAGAGGGGAAGAAGGTCAAAAAAAGAAATATTGGCTAGTCAAGAGAAGGCGAAGAATGAGGCGCTTATTTTAAAAGAAAAGGAGAAAGAGAAAGAAAAAGAACCCGAAAACAAGGTTATTTTTTCTTCAGATTCAAACATTCAATTGCAAATATCTAGTGATTTTAAGAGTGAAAAAATGGAAGAAGATGGAAATGAAGTTGTTGAGCCAGAAGAGTCCAATGAAGGTGAAGGCGAAGGTGAAGGTGAAAATGTGGTTGTTAAATCACCTGGAAAGAAGCGTGGAAGAAAGCCAAAGGGAGGAAAGATAATACAACAAAATTTGCCAGTTATAGAGCAGAAAGAAACAAAACCGAACGTTATCTTGCATTTAAAGTGCTCAACAAAAGATTTACAAATGTCTGGAGATTACAACTCAAACTTTACATCTTCAAACATAGAATCATTTGCATTTGGAGGAACCAAAAATGATTGTTTTTATGAAATTATTAACAAGCCAGAACAAGATAATACAATTATGGCGCCGCCTGAAGTTATTGGCTCTACAAATATTGCAAATATAAAGAATATGAATTATAATGAAATGCAGGATGATGACGGTTGCGAAACTAAGGATATATGGAGAAAACTCAAAACTCTTGAACACAATTTGCATATTAACAATATTTCTGACAAAAAGTCTGCGTGTTTTTGGTGCTCTTATGATTTTGATAATCCACCAATTTATATTCCAAAACATTTTATTAAAGATACATATCATGTTTATGGCTGTTTTTGCAGCCCAGAATGTGCAACTGCTCATTTAATGGAAGAAAATATTGACAGCTCAACCAAGTTTGAACGTTACTATTTAATTAATCACATCTATTCAAAAATATATCAGTACTCAAAGAATATTAAACCCGCACCTAACCCACATTATATGTTGGAGCGTTATTATGGTAATTTAACCATACAAGAATATCGCTCTTTACTTAAATCAGAGCGTTTGTTTTTAATTGTAGATAAACCACTTACCAGAATTCTACCAGAATTTCACGAAGATAATGACGATTTTATTATTAATAATAAAATTATACCGTCAAACAATTACCAATTGAAGAAGAGGCTTCAAAAGAAACAACAAACAAAAAACAATATAGTCAATGAGCGCTTTGGAATAGCGTCATCTTAAAATAAATAATAAAATAAAAATATATTGTATTATTTATATAGACAAATGCTTTATTCAGAACAATTTCAAGAGAATCAAAATCACGACAGAAATAATAATGCAAGAAGAACATATAAGGTTTTATTAAGAATTCAACCTCCATATATTTATAAAATAAAAGACACACACACAGGTTTAATGTATGATGCTTGGCAAAAAGTAAAACAAGAAATGCCCGATTATAAATTTGAAGAAACGTATACAGATGCCAAAAATAATGAAGAGTTTACTAAAAAAATAAACGATGGAAACTTTGATTTAGGTATAGGCGCAATTGCGAGCGAATTAAAAATAGTAAAAGAAATATCAATCACTCAATCAATACTTATCAATAAGTGCATTATCATCTTTAAAGACAAACATATTTATTTTAGCGTTATTCTAAAATTCTTTATTCTTTATTTTATACCTGTTTTTATTTCAATATTGGTTGTCGCATTCATTTTGGGATATTTTTTAACTAAAAATAAAACGTCTAGTTCAAAAATGAATTTTGACAGAACAATTGCGCTTACTGTTGGCGCGTTATTTGGTTCAAAAGGAACATTGTTACAAAATGTAGCGTTGAATACAAAAACAATTATTATTATTATTATCATTTTAATGATATCCACGTTTTCATTGCAACTTTTACAAGGAATTATTACAAATATTATAATTGAATCTAGCGCAGAAAGTGAAATAACAAGAGACACAATTATTAAAACTACCTTAATTGGCGTAAAAGGAAGTAATGTTCCCGAAATAATTGAAACAAACTACCACTGCAAAATGGAATTCTTTGATGGAGATTTAGAACAAACTATTCAAAACTATTTAAAAAATGCGGATACGTTAGATGGTGTCGTAGCAAATAGTGCGGAAGCATTATACTATGCCCCAAAATATGGGTTGAATATTACTAAGCAGTTTTTCTCATTAAATGAACATGGATGGGCCGTTAATTTTAAAACTCCTGAATTATTGCGACCATTGAATGAAACTATTCGTAAGGTAATGGACAATGGTGAAATGGATAAATTATGCAAATTATATCTAGGTTCATCAGAAGCATACATGTGCTTGTTCTAACAATAAGTCACACGGAATTAAATCTTTCTATTATTATTCATTGCTATATCATGTTTTAACTTTTCGTCTTGTTTAGCATTAAAATCGCGCATAGAATCATCCAATCTGTGTCTAAGTTGTCTATATATTTCTTGATTGAGTGATTTTGGTGCTGGTTTGGGTTTTTCAACGATTCCCATATACTCTTTAATTACTTTTATTGGGTCATCATTATAAGCCATTAATTTCTCTCTTGCGACGTCCTCATTATAATCAGTTTGTCGCATTATCAATTGAATTTTTTCAGACGCTTCTGATTCGCATATAATTGTGATATTGTCCATGTTATACATATTGATTAAATATTTTCTAAATCATATTAAACGAAATTTACTAATATAAAATATCTGAGAGTAATGTCGCAGTTGCCTACAATTATTGATATTCAACCAATTTTAAATGATGTTAGCGCTGTTGTTAAGCGCGGAGTTCATGAATTAATTTATGATTATACGCAATCGCATTTAACTAGAGAACTTGAAAAGTGTCGCGCTGAGATGGAATATTATAAGACTGAGCTTGAAACCTTAAAGAAGAATAACACTCGGCTAAATATTTCTAAGGAGAATATTTCGTTGAACATTGAAGAGGTTTCTGACACGCAGAGCGACGATGATTGCACTATTGAAAAAATTCTATTGCAAAATGAGGTTTCATCTAAAAATGTTCGCGTTTCTCTTCCCGATTCAAGTGATAGCGAAGAGGATGAGGAAGAAGATGAGGAAGAAGAGGAGGATGAGGAAGAAGATGAGGAAGAAGAGGAGGAGGAGGATAAAGAGGAGGAAGAAGAGGAAGAAGAGGCTGATGAAGAAGAGGAAGAAGAACAAGGTGAAGCCGAAGAAACTGATTTATGGAAGTGCAATTACTGTTTTACTAAAAATAAAAAATATAAATTAAATTGCATGAACTGTTTTGTTTTAATTGATGTTTCACATAATTTTGGCGTTGAACAAGCTGAGAAAAAGTTGAAAGAACTAGTAAACCCTCAAAATGAATGTAAGGAGGAACAAGAAGAGGAAGATATGGACACTGAGGCCGAAGAAGAGGCTGATGAAGAAGATGAAGAAGAGGCTGAAGAGGAAGAAGAGGCAGAAGAGGCAGAAGAGGCAGAAGAGGCAGAAGAGGCAGAAGAGGCTAATGAAGAGGAAGAGGAAGAGGAAGAAGAGGCTGATAAAGAAGAAGAGGAGGAGGAAGTCTTTGAGATTGAAATTGAGGATGTTACCTACTTTGCTACTAATGAGGAAAATGGTCCAATTTATGCAGTAGATAAAGACGGTGACCCCGGAAACCAAGTTGGCTATTTAAAGGACGGCGAACCATTTTTTTATTGATATAATATAAGTTAACCATGTTCAAATTATGCCCTCCTGCATTAATTTATATAGTTTTTTCTCTTGCACAAATTTTAATTGATACGTTTAAAGGTCTTTATAACACAGCATTTATGAAATTTGTTGTTGCAATACTTGTTACCCTTTTATTAAATGGTTTATGTGACGGCGGTTTAGGCGTTATTTCCTGGATTATAGTTTTCATACCATTTATTTTAATGACGTTTGTCGTTGCAATGTTATTATACATTTTTGGATTAAATGCAACCATAGGTGCAGCACCTCAACAAAATACTACAACCACTAGCGTTTATATTTTAAAGCAACCTGAAAACAAAACTGTTTCTCAGCCCACAACAGTCTTTAAGAAAAACTTTTTTCCATATTCTTCAACGTCTCCCGCATATGAGAGTTTTCAAAGTATATAAGTCAAAACTATTTAAAAATTTATATACAATTTATCTAAGGTTAATGACGATAATTAACATTTTTACGCTTGGAGCGGGGTTTCATGTATTTATGACATACTGCTTCCCAAATGAATACCATGCCGCTCTTTTAAACATATCATTCTACACAATTCTATTTTACACTCACATTGAAATGCGCGCCAAGAAATTATACTTCCACCCTTCATTTAAACCCGTAAAATCATTTATTGACAATTTTAATAAAAATTCTGAGATAGATATTATAAAGTTTAATCAAGTCATGATTTCAACAAATAAAAAATATATTGCAGTTCATCAGCTTCTCTTGTATGACTTTATTATATTTTCAGATTATGAAAGAGTAACAGAAACTACACCAAAGGTAAACAAGGTTTTATTCTTTGGATTACCAAAATTTCCGTTGAATTTTGATTATAAAGCGTGCAAGTTTTCATTTATGTCATTAACAGTAAAGTTTAATGATGCAAAGTATCAAATTAAGTTATCAAGTGAAAAAGAGAATTATTATATTATTGGAAATAAGATAAATCTTCTTTTGATTTCATATCTATTGAAGAAGCAACATAATATTGTTTGCGACGAAATTACTGGAACATATGAATTGGATGTTATTGACCATAATGTAAATATGAAGACATTTACTGAAAAGGACGAAATTTTGTTTAAAGAAGATGATTATACTGTTTCTCCATTTATCTATATTGATACAACAAATATGACCGTTTTAGATATTGTAAATAAGGCGTCAAAATTGCAGGTAAATTCGGATTCAGACAGCGAAGTTGTATTTTCTTATGATGCTTCAGAATAAATATTGAATGAATAAGCAAAAACAATATAAAAAAAAATTGATAGGTATAATTATAATGGTAACTCCGCAAACTACAATGGCAACAGATACAGATAGTAGCGAATATCATGCACTAGCAAACAAATGGACCATGTGGGCGCATCTGCCACATGACACCGATTGGAGCATTGGCAGTTATAAAAAGATTTACACCCTCGGAAGTGTTGAGGAAGCAATTGCCCTCGCCGAAACGCTACCAGACGTTTTGGTCAAGAACTGTATGTTGTTCCTGATGAAGGAAGGAATAAAGCCAATCTGGGAAGATCCAAAGAATCGGGCGGGCGGTTGTTTCTCTTATAAGATTTCAAACAAAAGTGTTTACGAAGTTTGGAAGGAACTAAGTTATGTTCTTGTTGGAGAAACGATTAGCTCACAATTATCATTTGTTGCCAATGTAACCGGAATTACCATTTCCCCTAAGAAAAATTTCTGTATTATAAAGATTTGGATGTCAACGTGCGCGAACCAAAACCCTAACATTGTAACAACTGATGTAAAGGGAATGACTTCTCAAGGGTGTTTATTCAAGAAGCATACGCCTGAGTATTAGTCCACTTTAAGCGAAGCGATAGTCGCCCAAAGGGCTTAAAAGTGGAACAAATAAACCTTTAAAAGGTTGAAGAAATACAAATTACAAAAAAATAAATATAAACACATATTTATTTTTTAGATTAGAAAATGAACATAGAATTGAATAAAGAACTTTACCAAGTAAATTCTAATGAGTTCAATAGAATTATTCACAATGAATACAATAACTTAATAATAAGGGAGAAGCTAGGGTTTTACGAAAGAATAGCCTCGCTCCTCAAAGATTTGTCGCCGCTTGCTTCCCGGTGCCTTTTTTTCAGTCAGTCTCACGGAGGTTATTTGGGATGCCATGTTGCGCAGCATTATGATAAGGTTTATTTTCTTAATAATCGCGAAAAACACGCCGAAAATATCCGCACAAATGTCGCCAAGTTTGGCGTGCAAAATGCGGAATGGGAGTTTTCAAAATACACTAATATAGTTGTTTTTTCTGAGGACTATTCTGACATTGATGACGAAATTTTGAGCATGCATGAATATAAGCCTTTTCTCATTACGACCGTTTGTAAAAAACTTATTCTGGATTCAAATTATGCTCATGTATACGAATTAAGTGGGACTAATTTAGTTGTATGCGTTCCTTATCAAAAACATGATGACTTTTTGAATTTGTTTCATTATTATATAAAGGGAAACGACAGCAAACTTTATTACGATAATTTGATTCATCTTTGCATTATGGTGAAAAATGGCGGAAAACAGTTTGAAGATATGTTGAATGCAAATATGCATTTAATTGACCGATGGACTATACTTGATACTGGAAGCACCGATGAAACTGTTGAAATTGTTAAACGTGTTTTAGTTGGAAAGAAAAAGGGGGAATTATATGAAGAACCATTTATTAACTTCCGAGATAGCAGAAACCGCTTGCTTGAATTGGCGGGTGACGCTTGCAAATACACGTTGATGTTAGATGACACCTATGTTATTAATGGCGATTTGCGTGGATTTTTGGAAGAAATTAGAGGAGACCAATTTGCTGATTCATTTACATTGTATATTAAAAGTGATGATGTTGAATATGGTTCTAATCGTATTTTGAGAACGGATAGGAAGCTGCGCTACAAATTTAAAATACACGAAGTAATTCAAGATGAAAATAACATGAACGTTGTTATTCCTTTTACAAGAGCTAATATATTTGATGGAAGGTTTGATTATATGGAAGAGAGAACAATGAAGAGAAAAGAGTTAGATTTGAAGTTGCTTTATGAGGAAGTAGATGACGAACCAAATAATCCAAGAACATATTACTACTTGGCACAAACTTATAATTTGCTTGCCGATTATGAAAAGGCTTATTATTATTTTTTGATAAGAGCAAACCATACTGGAAAAGGTTTCATACAAGAAAAAATAGATGCTGTTTTTGAGGCAGCGCGTATTGCTAATTTTAAGTTGCAAAAACCTTGGTCTGAATGCGAATCGCTTTATTTGCGCGCTTATCAATTAGATACTAGCCGCCCGGATTCTCTCTACTTCTTGGGAATTCATCATTATTTGGAGTCAAACCGCGTTGTTGCATTTGAATATTTTAAACGAGCATTTGAAATTGGTTATCCCATTCATTGCCAATATTCCTTAAAACCTACTTTGAGCTATCATTTCTTGCCAAAGTTTTTGACACAATTATGTTATGAATTTATTGATTACCAATTAGGAGAAAAATGCTCGCGTTTGTTTTTGGAGAATAACAACCCTGATGCCGACATGTATAATATTATTGCATCATGGTATAAAATTTTTGTTAAATTAAACCAAATGAATGCTTCTCTCAACATTGAGAATAAGACCGGGAAACCATTGTTATGTTTTGTAGCGGATGGAGGATTTGACCCTTGGACTGGTTCTGATATTCTTACCAAAGGAGTGGGTGGGTCGGAAACTTATATTATTGAAATGGCTCGTTATATTCAAAAACATGGTCATTTTCAGGTTATTGTATTTTGTAACTGCGTGCAACAATCTACGTTTGAAGACGTTGTTTATATACCCATTGCACAATACCCACCATTTTCTGCCAATGCAAAAATAGACACCTGTATTATAAGTCGTTTTTCTGAATATATTCCGGTCGCACTTAACAGTAACACTGATAATGTTTATTTAGTTTTGCATGATTTAACACCTTCTGGAGCTGTTATTCCAATTCATGATAAGATTAAAAAAATATTTTGCTTGAGTGAATGGCATGTTGGATATTTTACTGAAATATTCCCACAGTTTAAAGATAGAACTACGCATTTTTATTACGGCGTCACTGCTACTTTTCAAAAAGACACTTTTGAGAAAAGTGTCACAAAAACAGACCAAGATTTGGCTCAACCTTTCCCAAAGTTTGATTTCCCAAAAGTGGAAAATAAGTTCATTTACTCTTCTTTTCCAAACCGAGGTTTATTGCAATTACTCCAAATGTGGCCAAGAATTATTGAAAAGTATTCCAATGCAAGTTTGCATATATACTCTGATGTAAATGGCAAATGGGTTAATTCTGTACAACCTGCAATGATGCAACAAATCAGAGAGCTTCTCTCGCAACTAATGTTGGAAGAGAGGAAAATGAATATTACTTGCTATGGTTGGGTCAGTAAATCAGTTCTATCAGAATCGTGTGCTACTGCAGAATATTGGCTTTATCCGTGCACTTTTATGGAAACTTTTTGTTTAACCGCCGTTGAAGCCGCTCTTTCAAAAACTTTGGCAATCACAAATGGATTAGCTGCATTACAAAACACTGTTGGTGACAGAGGCGTTTGTATAGAAGGGGACACTAGCACATCCGAATGGCAAGACAAGGCACTTGACCAACTTTTTTCATTTATGGAAGACAATTCCAAGAGAGAAAAAGTTATTGAAAGAAATTACGAATGGGCTTCTAAGTTAACTTGGGAAAGTCAAGCAAATAAACTTTTGAATGAACATATTTTACAACGTAAATAAAACAAAAATAAATAAAAATTTTTATTCCGTTTTGAAATTTACAACGGAATAAAATTAATAAAAAATTTGGAACCAACCTATTAGAAGTGCCTGTCAAAAAAAATTGAAAACTTTTATCAGAAATAAATGAAAAATAAATTAAGACAATGATGCCAGCTATAAGTTTCCTTCCTATTATCTTTATTGGGGTTTTTATCGCCATGGTTGCAAGCCATCCTTATGACCCCAGTTTCAAATCTGATTCTATCAGACAATATAACCGAACTGCAGTTAAAATGCCCTCAGAACGCAATACAAACATTACATGCAACGCGTGCAAGAGGGGCTCAAAAAATATTCGCAGGGTTATTATTGACCCCATCACTACCGTTCCGGTTTTTCAAGACGTTCCTCGGCCACAAGCTCCGTCGCAAGCTCAGAAAAAAATTCAACCACAACCCCAAGTAGAAAAAGTTCAAAAACCAGAAACCCGACCGCAAGTGGAAGAACCCATGCAGCCAACCAGACATCTACGCAACGGCTATTATTCGCAACCCTTTCTAAAAACTTATCTAAGAGGAACTCCTCTTGTCCAGAATCTTGCCGCGTATAATCCGCCGGACCGCTACTGCTATAGCATCATGCACTCCATCAAGTCCATCGTAGGAATCTAGTTTGAAATTTATAGGTATAGTTTTAATTTTGTATTGTTTTGCTTTCTGTAACCTAAATAAAGTTCTTTCTTGTTTTTATTTTTTATAAATTTGGCTCTTACTTTGGTTTAAATCCATCTATAAGGACCAGTTCCTTTTACAATTGTAGTAGATTTACTAGGTTCAACATCAAATGTTCCTCTTGAACCATGAACAATCCAATAAAATTTTCCATTTTCACCATGGACTGTAAATTTGTTTCCTTCAACTTCAGAAGCAGAATAAGTCTTCAACGTTCCGTCATAAATGTGAGTTATTTGAATTGTCAAATCAGTGGCAAGAACAGACACATAATCCGGTAAATAAATTGTGGTATAGAGGTTGTTTATTATTTCACCTTTGCCTCTATAATAAACTCCTGATTCTGGACCTTCTAAACAAGCATGAACTAGATATTTTGAACTGTCTAATGGATTATCAATAACAAAAGTTTTGTTTACTGCATAACTTATTTCTTTTGTTGTTGCGTCATAAAATAGCGTATTTGTTTGTGTTACATTTCTAATAGGTGCAGCATAAAATCCCACTTGAGTTCCATTTAATACAGTTCCACTTGCATTCAAAATTATTGAATTAGATATTTGATTTGTTGCTCCTGCTAAAAAACCAATAGCAATGGAATTACTGCCTTGATTTGTAGCACCCGCCAAATAACCAATTGCAATTGCATTTGTTCCTTGATTTGTCTGACCGGCTTGTGTTCCAATAGAAACAGCATTAGTTCCTTGAGTTGCTCCTCCTGCATTAAACCCAATTGCAATAGCACTTTGTGATTGATTTGTTGAACCTGCTGTTAATCCAATTGCAATCGCGTTAGTTCCTTGAGTTGCTGCACCCGAAGTTTGTCCGATGGCAATAGCTCCTTGTCCTTGGAATGTTTGTCCCGCGCTTCCACCAAACGCAATCGCACTTGTTCCTTGGTTAGAATAACCAGCTCCATTATTAGTTCCTCCGCCAATAGCAATACCATTTCTACCTTGATTAAAAACACCAGAATTTGTTCCAATAGCAAGAGCATTTGTTCCTTGTGTATTTTGACCAGCATTTAAACCAATTGCAATTGCATTTGTTCCTTGATTTGTTGCTCCAGCATTTAAACCAATTGCTATTGCTGCGGAACCCTGACTAGTTTGTCCAGCCGAATTACCAATTGCAACAGCTGCCTCACTTTGAAACCAATTTCCAGCTTGAATTCCAATAGCAACTGCATTTGTGCCCTGCGTTTGTTCTCCCGCCAAATTTCCAATTGAAATTGCTGCTATTGCTTGAAAATATCTACCTGATTGTTTACCAATTGCAATTGTATTTTGTGATTGATTTGTTTGACCAGCCAAACCACCTATTGCAATTGCAGAACTTCCTTGAGACCCCTCACCAGCCTGAGCACCAATTCCGATTGCATTTGTGCCTTGAAATGTTCGCCCCGCTAATCTACCAATTGCTATTGCTGCGGATGCCTGAGTACCACGACCAGCATTACTTCCAATTGCTATAGCATAAAATCCTTGGGCGGCTCCAGTTTGAGGCCCTATCGCAATTGCGTCTGTTCCTTGAGTTGCATTAGCAGCATTGAATCCAATTGCAATGGCATTTGCTCCTTGATTTGTTTGACCCGCATTGATTCCAATTGCAATGGCATTTATACTTTGCGTGCGGCTTCCCGCTTGAAACCCTATGGAAATTGCTCCACTTCCTTGATTTGTTTGTCCAGCATTTATTCCAATAGCAATAGCATTCGTTCCTTGTGAAATTTTGCCCGCGCTCTGTCCAATAGCAATTGCACCAGCGCCTTGGGTCCCTTGACCTGCTTGATTACCAATAGCCACGGCATTTGTTCCTTGGTTGAAATTTCCTGCATAATAGCCTAATGCAACTGCATTTGTTCCTTGGTTAGTTTGTCCTGCACCACAACCAATCGTAATATTGTCTCCACCAACATCCCATGCCCCACTTGGACCTATAGTAGTGTTCCAGTATAAGTAATCACCCCAACAATTACCGCTAGGAGTGGGACCCGTTGGCCCTGTTGGACCTGTTCCACCACCGCTTGGTGCAATATAACAATCACATGGGTCTGGCACAAATGGCTCACATGAATTGCACGTTCCACACCCTATATCTGGGTCGCAACCATTTCCATCGCAAGAATTGCATGGATAATAACCTCCAATAATACTAGCAATAGGAACTCCATTTATATTTTGCACTTGCAAGTTGGTGGTGGTAATATTTGTGCTATTAATATTATTTGAATTTATGTTACTCATATAAAAAAGACACATATTTTAAAAATAATATTAATACAAAAAACCTGCTAAATTTACAGTGATTTAGTTTGGAACAGGAAAAGGCCTTTGGTTTTTCTCTATTGCTAAAGGTTCAGGCATTAAAACCGCTTCCTTCTTGAAAAAATTAGCAGTTTCTAATGTTTTTAATTCAGGATATAAAGGTCCGGCAGGTTTTACTAAATTTGTGGAGTTAATGCCAAATAAAAATGACTCAATGTCGGGGGCATTGTATGACAATTGATTCCACGGTATTTGAGCTGGGTTGACCCCATTTCCAGGCAACTTTGTGTCATAAGCCGCACCATATTGCGAGTTAGGATACAGTGTATATGTCTCAGAATGCTTGTATTGTCTTTGCTCTAAATTATAATTTCCAGGTGTATTTAGGTTTCGTGTTGATGCCATCTTATATATAAACCTTATAGAAAAATAATCTAACTTTGTTCAATTGCATCTTTAAGTCGGTTAATATTGTCACTGCAATTTTTCCCTTCATTTAAAATGTCACAAATGCATTTATGAGTCAAAAAAAAATAATCATATGAAAATAAAGCGACAAATCCAGATTCAGAATCTTCACAGCAATGTTTCACCCTAATTTTTTCTATACATTCCATAAATCCAACATCTATTTTTAAAATATTATACAGTTCAAACAATTTTTCATTATTAAAACACACGTTATCTCCAGAACTTTCAACTTCATCTACAGTAAATTGCAATGCTCTTAATAAATCCGTTTTATATATTAACTCGGATAACTCTTCAAATTCTTCTACGTCTTCTAAGTCATATTTCTCATCTTTGTGATAAGTGTTTCTAAGCGTAGTGTCATAAAAACTATATGTACAAACAAATTGTGAATTATACATATAATAATAAGTAATTGTGTTTTATGTTGTTTTTATTTTAAACATATTGATTTTGTGTGTGAGCGGTATAATAATCACGGTCTCTCGTCAACTCGCGAGAAGGAACACCTCCGCGAATCCATCCTTCGGAGGCAACGCCTTCAACGCAATAAGCAGGGTTTGTGATGCGGTCTTGAACGCTAGGAATCAAAGGAGTGTTCTGGTATTTAATGTAGCTCTTTTCCGCAAGCTTGTTAACACTGCGCTTGTTGGTTAAAAGCTCGCCCTGTTGAATTTGTGACTCTAAAATAGGGCAAACTGACCCGCGTCCTAAAAAGGGCACCGTGGCAAAAGGACGTTGGAACAAGTCAATCTTGCACTTGGGGTGAGTCTGGATGCTTCCAATCAATAATTTGGAGCTGTCATCAACAACACATCCGCCAGAGCCAACGGGGCTAGTGCCATTGTAAAAAACACATGGTTGAGACGTAGCTAAAGCAATGGGCTTTTTCATAGTGCAATCATTTGCAAAATAATTCTGCAATGTGTAGTTGCATGCACTGATATTTTGAATTGTCTCCTGGTCTTGGAAGCATGTATCATTTCCAATTCTACTCATGTTATCAAAGGTATAGTTAGTAACAAATGCCATTTATATATAATACATTTATTTTTTTACTAAACAAAAGTATTATAAATTAATTTTTATTCTTTAGCTTGCTCGCCTTTTCTAAAGGTGTTTAATACAAATTGTATCTAATATTGTCTTGAACACATGCAAAAGCGTTTCCATCTCGGCAACTTGGCATATCTCCATACAAGTAATCAGCAAAGGCGCCTTGATCATTTGGAATTTTGGTGTTAGGTGTGGAATAAAAAGACCACTGCGATTGGTCAAATTCAAATTGTTCTCCTAAATCTCCATATAATTGTTTATTTGTATTTTTGATACCTGGGTTTAAGCTCTGAACCATTTTTTTAGTGGAAACGTTAATGTCCTCATAAACCTCTGTATTAAAAGAGGGAGGCGCCGGTTTTCTAGTTGGGTTATCCATAATCTCGGTTAACAAGACATTTCCCAAAGGATTCTTCTTATTAACGGGCATAAATTCTGATTTTAAGTAACTTTTTAAAGTGTCGGGATTAATAATAGTTTCTTTCTGATTTTTAACATCAATTCCACTAAATCCTTCCTTGGAACCATCCAACATATCCTTTGTAACCTTTTGTTTGCGCATTTTATACATTGCAAAAATTGCAACCAATGTTACAATTCCAATTAGTAAAATACTTTTATTCATTGTTAATATAAATCCTAAAACTGTCAGTATAATTACAAGTCTGCTAATTGCGTTCAATTTCTCTTCATAGGACATTTTTGAAGAAGGCCACACTTGAAGAATATAGTCTTTATTGAGTAGAATTGATGGTTCATTGATCCAAAACATTGAAGTCATTATATATATAGAACTACTTAATTTTATTTTTGAATTTCATTGCAAAAATTATTTATTTTACCTATATAATATAATGAACAATTCAGATAATGAACAATTCAGATAATGAACAATTCAGATAATGAACAATTCAGATAATGAACAATTCAGATAATGAACAATTCAGATAATGAACAATTCAGATAATGAAAATGACGTTTAAAGAAGTGCTTAAAATATTGGTTGAAGTTAAACTATCAAAGGCGAATAGAAAGATTTATATGAGTCCATTTGAAGATGGTTATTGAAATCCTAAGGTTAAACTTTAAACCTTACTTTTCTTTTTCTTTTTTCCACTAGAATCCTTTGGTTTGGATGCTCGTGGAGTTCGTTCAGGCTTTTCTTTTCCCTCTGCACCAAACATAGCAATTAATTCTTCATCAGTTATTTGTGGAGCTTGTTGAACTGGTTGCTGTGCATTTGCTGCCGCGGCTAACTGCGCAAGATTTTTAGCTTCCATCTTTTTCTTGATTCTATCTCTAAATGCTTCTTGTTTTGCGAGTCTATCCATTTGTTGCTGCATGGCTCCAGTATTAATTTTTGTATTTCTTCCCAATCCAGCCATACCGGCCATCGCGGCCAAATCACTCATATCCATTCCTCCTGCGCCTCCGGCTCTTCCCATTCCTCCCATTCCCATTTTGCCCAACATCTCTTGAATATTTCCCATTCCAGGCATATTCTTCATCTTATTCAACATCTCGCTTGCTTCCGTCATTAATTCATTTTGACTAATCTCTCCCGACTTCATTCTTGAATCAAGTTTCTCGCTAACATTTTTAACCAAACCCATCAACTTTCCAGGATTACTGAAAAGCTTTTGAAAGACGTCTTTAACGTCTGTTACACCTTCCATATCCACATTGAGATTTTGCGACGTTTCCTCAGCAATTTCTCTCGCAAGGTCTCCCAACTTTCCTCCCATCATGCTATGCAAATGCCCTTGAATGTCATCCGCTGAAGGCATATTAAATTCAGGAGTTGCTGACTCTCCGTCACCGGTTCCCTCTTCCTTGGCCATATTCTCAAAGATATTTTGCATATTTCCAAGCGTCTCTTCCAATTTACTCTTGAATTCATCCTCATTAATTGCGTCAAATAACTTTGATGTATCTCCCAAAGCTGTTTTGTCTTTAACGCTACCAATGATGCAGATTAATACCATCTGCAAATACTTCCAGATTGTTTCGCGTGTTTTCTCGCTAATATCGCATTGCCATAAGTATTTAAAACTAATTCCTGGTAAAAATTCAGTGTTTACCTGAGAATCCGCGTCAAAAATCTCAGTTTTTTGATATAAAATGTCAAAAAAACGCTCAGGAAAAACTCTCACACAATGGTCAAATAAACTTTGCATTTTTTGTTGAGCGTCTAAACAAACAGCTTCATTACGAGCATCGGCATCCTCTACGTGAGAGAAATCTTGGGGTTTCCACCATTTGTCAATTATTGGCTGATATTCAGGAAATGTAATGAGAATATCAGAAACAAAGTCTTTAATAATCTTGGTAAACTCTTCGGGAATAGTGCGCTCTTCTGATTCGGACATTATTTATATGTTTGATATAAATTTATTTTTTTAAATCAAACTAATAGAATTTAATATTTTTATCAACTTTTTTATCAACTTTTAAAGTTGATTTATGCCACACTATTATACAATACAGAAAGCTTCTTTAAATTTTGAATATACTTCATCACCTTTTTCTGGTCTTCCTGTGTCATCATTTGAACAGGAGTTCTTAACCTATTGATAGCTTCAATTATTTTATCTGAATTTTCTGCATTTGACAAATCCGCCGAATAATCCTTATTAATGAAAAAACTGATGTCATCCTTATCAATTATATCGCTATACTTCTCAACAACAAACTTTTGCCAAATCTTAATTATCATTTTAGGATTGGCCTTCCTAATCAAAATAAATGAATTTTTTGCTGATGCTAAATCGGTATCATCTGGAAAAACATTTATAATATCACCCACAAATTCCATAAAATGATCGTTAAAGGCCGTTAATAATGTTGCTGATTGTGTTGCCATTGTCTTCGTTATTTTATATTTTATTATTTTTTTAAGTTATTAACTTATATTATTATTTTTTATTTCTTTGCAGTCAACCCAGCAATTTCTTGATCTCTCATTTGTTGCAACTTTTCAATCGTCATTTCTTGACCACCCGCGCTTCTACTTTGTTTATAATCGTGTTCATCTGTTGGGGTGCTTATTGTATCGCTATAATTCAAAGGAACGTAATTGTGCATTTGCCTCATTCCACCATTTCCTTTTGTGTTTAATTCTTCCGAATCCATGTCTAAAAAACTATATTGGTCGGATGCAATGCACCCTCCTCCTAAAGAAAACGCCATAGGCTCCATATTATTGCTCGTTGCTTGGCGAGTAATAACTTCTTGCGCCGGTTTTAAATGATTATATATGTTATCGCCATAAAGAACTTGATAGTTGTTGTTCAACAGCAATAAAGCAGGCACCTTTGTTACGTTTTCCGGCATAACAATTTTTTGACCACTTTCTAAAACTAAATAAATCTTATTATCCGGACCCTTGGTTCTTTTGTCAATGCAGATAAAATGAATGTCTTTACTCGCCTGAGTTTTAGAGAGAGTCTGCAAAAGCTTTTTAGAATGCTCGCAAAAATTACTATAATAGAGAATTGAACTCATTAATCTATATTAAGCTTATTGGATTATTATTTTAACTCATTTTTAAAAAAATTGATTAAATATATTAAATAGTATTTATTTAGTATAAGATAGAATGAACCCACGCATTGAAAAGCTAGAAGAAGACGGTGATAACTTGTCGTTTACGTTGAGAGACATGAATGTCAGTTTAGCGAACGGACTTCGCAGGACAATTTTGTCTGATATTCCAACTGTTGTTTTCAGAACTAGTCCTAATGAACAGAATAAATGCATAATTCTTACAAATACAACTCGCTTAAATAACGAGATTCTTAAACAGCGCTTAAGTTGCATTCCCATTCACATATCTGACTTGAAAATGCCCCTTCAAAATTACTTGGTAGAAGTCAACGTGGAAAATCTTACAGACACCATTATGTTTGTTACTACTGAGCATTTTAAGATTATGAATTTGACTACAAATGAATATTTAAAAGAGAAGGACCAAAGGAGCATATTTCCTCCCAATTCATTGACTGGATATTACATTGATTTTGCCAGACTTCGTCCTAAAATTTCCGATGAAATCCAAGGCGAAAAGTTGCATTTTACTTGTGAGTTTTCAATTGGAACTGCTAAAGATGATGGTATGTTCAATGTGGTTTCTACATGCACCTATGGATTTACTCAAGACGATGTTCATATTGAGGAAATTCTTGCAAAGAAGGCCCAAGAATGGAAAGACAAGGGCATGACCAAGGAAGAAATTGTATTTGAGACCACTAATTGGCGTTTGTTGGATGGACAAAGGGTTGTTAAGCGTGACAGCTTTGATTTTGCACTTCAAACAATTGGTGTATTTAAAAACCAAGAAATTATTCGCAAGGCTTGCGATATTCTAGTTGAAAAGTTGGAAGCACTTGACACCACAATTGAAACCGATGATTTGAAGATTAATCCTTCTGAATCAACCATGAAAAATTGTTATGATGTTATTCTTGAAAATGAAGATTACACTATTGGGAAGGTCTTGGAGTATTTCTTGTATTCCAAATTCTATGAGGGAACGAATTCCCTTTCATATTGCGGGTTCAAGAAGATGCACCCTCATGACGCGGACAGCATTATTCGTATTGCTTATAAGGAAGAGCTTGAGAAACAAGCCATTAAGCAAAACTTGAAGGAGTGTATTGCCGATGCTATTACTGTTTACGCTGCGATTAAGGACAAATTTTAGAAAATTGGAACAGTTAGTTTATAAATAGTTCTTTTTTTTTAGTTTCCTTCTTGTTTTTATAAATTGCATTCAACTGTAACGTCAAGCTTGAAGACGAAACAAGCAAATTAACAATTGGAATATTACTTTTAATTCGTCTATAAAATGAATAAAAATACATCTTTATTATTCATTTTATATTTTTAAAGCTTTATGTCATTTTTCCGTTTAAATGAACCAAATTAATCCATAGTAGAATCAACCTTGATAAAATCTACGCGACGTTTTCTCAAACACGAGTTCATTGAATACATTTGCAATGACGGATGCAGGCCATTCACATACTTTATTATTACCGTGTTATTCACATACTCATTCTTTGGCTTCAATTCATCGGTATAAATCTTGTGAATGTGGAACATGTGCGTTCTAAAATGGTCTGGAAACTCCTTCAAAGGTCTCTCCTTCTTTATATAACAGCTAATGTAATTTTGATACAACGAGTTTGTAAAATCGTGCAATCTATCGCGGAAATAAGAAAAATCCCTTTTGTTCTCTGGATAAAACTTCAAAAAATCTCCAACCTTTCCTTCCTTTCGCAATTCCAAATATTGATATTGCACCTTTGGTTGATTCCCTCGCAAATGCCTGACATATTCATACACCGGATTTCTAAGTTTACATCTCTCGCCAGTGACTTTATTTTTAATAACAACGCCTAGAATCTCATATGAAGTGTTCATGCTTGCATAAGTCTCCTTTAAATCGTCATAGTTTGTAAATTCATACACTTGAGGAAACTTTAAACTTGTGGTATTCCAATAACCAACTGTTTTTACAATATTTAAATCCAGTGGAAACACATTCACAGTTCCTCCCTCAGTTTGCACTATCTCATAAACTTCCACCAAATACAATTGCGCATTCTTAAAAGGAACAACAATGCGATTTTCAGGATGCTGTAAAACAAAACTATAACAATACATTGGGTTCAGCATATTCAACTCCAAATTATTCTTTTTTGCAGCCTCCAAAAACATATCTCTGAAAGTTGGCGCTTTTTCCTTAGATTTATAAAAACTAACTTCAGCACCAACTGTATTACGCGTTGCGATTTCCCAAGAACCCGATAAACCAGATGTTTCATCCCAAAACACGTTAATCATTGTTCCCTCAACAAATTCCTCAGCAACAATGCTATTAGAATTTTCAGAATTTTTATTTACAAATGAATCATAAGACATAGATTTAGGCGGCGCAAAACTCACAACTTTATTTTTATTATTTATAATAACTGACCGCAAAAGTCCTGTGCTTAGAATAATATCAGGCGCCAGCATTTCCTTATCATATCTAATTACCTTGTATTTGTTATTGCTTTTAGTGGTATATTCTACCATTTTAACACGCACCTTGTTTTGAAGGTCTTCTCCAACCGATTCATTTAGTAACATATCTGAAAACCCCACTATTTCATTTAAGCAATAAACTGGTTGGCGAACGCAGTGAGTCATAATTTAATACATTTTATTACATTATGTCTTTAAACCCATATTATTTATTTTTTCCCTCTTTGACATTTTTGCTTTTTCATTTCGGTTGCCACAATCATAAAAATTTCTATAATAAATATAGGAATAATGTCATCACCCATAGAATCGCAAAGTGTAGAAGAAGCTCCTGAGTCTCAAACGGTTAACCTTCAATTATCTGATGTTATAAGACTTCAAGCTCCTTCAAACCAAATATTAAATAACAACACCTTTGTTATTGATTACATTGACAAGAACCAAATTAATTTGATAAACGTAAATGATTTAACTACAACCAAGTTGAAGATAAATGAAGATGGAACGCTCGGTGACGGTTCAATAACATCCATAGCTTTAATTGACCGAAGCGATAAACTTGGGTATGCAAGACAAAACAACCTTCTACCTGGCACCTGGATTAACATTTATTTTGGAGGAGATGCACCCGTTGTAATAACTGGTCAAATCACTAATCTAGAAGAAGATATGATTGAAATTAAAACTTATCCTGATAACGACATATTGTATATTAACTTTGGTTACAAAGGAATTCCGCTTGATTTACCAATTGAAACAATTGAAATAAGAGAGAAACCCGAACAAATTGTTATTAAAGAAAAAGAGAAAGAAAAAGAAACAAAAGCAGCGAGAGAAATCCTAGGATTGCCTGAAAGCGATGAGTCTTTAGATGAATCAATTGTATCTCTTGCTGAAGATGACAAGAGAGAAAACGCGGACACTGTTTATAATTTGCCTGTTAAGGACATAAAAGACACTGTTCGTGAGTTTATTGTCAGAGCCGACGAAATTAAAATTGGCGAAGAATTGGAAGCCATTACGCAATATGTTGAAGTTGACCAGGCTCATCAACGTTTCAACATCCATTCTCAAACGGATGATTTATTAAATGAATTGTTGTCCAATGTTCCTAATGTTCAAAGAACTGGCGCGGTATTAAACAATATTCACACTATGATTGAAAGATTCAAACAATTGCGTTCAGAGTTTTCTGAATTAGATGAATATGGTAATGTTATTGGTCCAATTACAAAAACGGTTTCATGGAAGCCATTGGTTAAAAATTTGACAACATTCAAAAATATGTTGTTTTGGCTTCTTCCAGTTGCTAAAAATGTTAAAAAGGTCTATAATATTAGCTCAAAAGAAGACGCTTCCGAAAGCCCTGACATTATTCCTTTAACAATAGACCAAGACATTGATGAAATGAAAACAATTTTTGACAGATATAAATCCAACGACACACCATCAGACCAAAATAAATATTTCAATTTAATATCTGAGATTAATCCTTATTTGACACCATTTCAGCAAACCGACGCAGAAGCAACCTTTGATGTTATAAGTGATATACACATTTTAAATGACGTAAATGCAATTATTGATAATTTGGGCGATTTTTACTCGTCTATTGCAGAAAATGATATCATTAAAACCAAAAAATTTGTCATTCAACGTTATAACTTGGGAGTTAATAGATTAGATGCAACACAAATAACTAGCAGTAAAATGATATCACATCGTGTTAATATAACCCAACCAGATGTTCTAGAACTTAAATCAATTTTAACGCTTCCAGAACCAGTAATCCGATTTTCTCACATTAACTTGCCAGAAACTAATATTCTTGATAAATCCAACTTGAATAATACATTTGTTAATTATTGGCAATTATTAAACGATAATGCTCGCGTTAATAAAGTGAATGTGGACGATTTTGAAACAGACCTTGATTTCTCAGAAAAAAAATTTGTGAATAACATCAAAAATTATGTTTTAGTTAAGAATGAAAAAATGGAAGGTCTAACAAATTATGAGATTTACAAAGAGTTCCTTCAAAAAATAGTTCCCAAAACGCGCGTTTTATTCAATTTAATGAAGAAATACATTAATGGCAAATTATCATTGCACGATGTTGTCGGATATTTGGAACCATTCTTAATTTATACAGATGATTTAACGTTTATGCAATACAAGGATATTGAATCTTTCTTACAAGATAAAATTTCAGAATATAACAAAAACTTCAAAGAACGAGAGAAAAGTTTTTCATTGTTAAAAAAACGCCTGGCAAATACAGGATACCGTCCATCTTCTAATTATATTCTCTCTTTAATCACTGATAGAAAGATAAATAAAGAAGTGTTTGTTGATTCATATGATTACGAACAAACTCAATTGAAGTTGTCAAATTCAGAACTTCTTTGGAGAATGAAAACCATTGATTTTTCTAATGTTTTTGATAATGCTCTAGCACTTGCTAACATTGGCACTATGTTGCCGGAAAATATTGGCTCTATTATTGAGAATATTGAAAAAGACAAAGACGAACTGGATGAAGAGATTAAAAATGAAGAAAAGGATAACAAATGCATAAGCATTGTAATTGCAAAACAATATAAAACTCTAGAAGAAGTTGCTATGGACAATGATAAAATAACATATTTTGATAAAAAGTTTGACGATACACTGTATGGCATGTTAGATGATTATCAAAAAGAGCAAATTGCAATGGCTCCTGAAGAATTTTACGAGTTCTTAGTTCAAAAATTAATTAGCAAAAATAAGATTTCTACCCAAGATGCACCACGGCTTGCTGAAACCTTGATTAATGGAATGAAACGTGTTGTTGATGGAGATTTTGCCATGGTTTTTGATGCAGCGCAAGACAAAATTGTTTATTTTAAACGCAGCAATAATAGATGGGCTACAGATAAAACCATTGATGAAAAAACAGTAACAGCCAATCAGAACTTATTGTGTGAATTTCAAAAGGATTGCATTGAGGTTGATAAAAAATATAAGGCTCTTTGTGAAACACAGGATTTAAATAAAAAACATATTACTGAGAATGCTTTGAAAGAAATTGTCGGGCAGTTTGATAAAAAGTATGAATTGTCTAAGGATAAATTGAAAGAGTTATTGACCAAAAACTTAGACTATAACTTGAGTATTATAGACAAGTTGCATGAAATACACCACACGCAAACTTATAAATACAATTCTCAACAATATAAAATTGGAGCGGAAGCTGGTGACCTTGATGCAGACATTGTTGTATCACCTTATATCAAGTTGAGAGACCTGGTTTTAGGACAGTCAAATATGAGTAAAAGACAAAATGATATTGTCAAATTTGCTATTCGCTTTACGAGAGAACCTACTGAAGCAGACGCTGCAAAGGGAGACGAACATTGGAAATATTGGAGATATTGTCTTAAAACCAATGTTAAATTATTGCCTAATTTCCTATACAGATTGGCTGCATGCTGGACTGAAGACCATGACAATTTTATGAGAATAATGGATGAAATAATTAAAGAGAGTGGAAAATTAAGCGATGATGGCGACGCGTGGGTTGACGAACATAGCGGTTATATTATTTGTCCTCGTGATTTTGACGTTGAAGAGGGTTATGAACAAGGTTACAAGGTAAAAACGAGAGAAGTGATGGAACAAGATGCCGGTGATGCAATTTTGAGTTCAGCTTTAAAGCCTGTCATAAAGAAATACACAACACCTGAAACAAAAATGATGGCTAACGTGATTTCCGCGTTGGCTGAAAATATGGGATTTAACATTGACGACCAAAAAGACTTTATGATTAAAATAGCATCTGACACCATTTCTGCAGGAGCATTGATTTCTGAGGAAGACCATAAAAAACGCGTAGAAGAAGAGGCAAAAAAGGGCAAAAAGTTGCCTTCCTATATTGCTATTTATAACAGCACCATCTTATATTTAACACTTGGAGCATTCCTGATTGGCGTTCAAACATCTATCCCATCTATTAAAACGCGAAAAACCTTCCCAGGTTGCGTTCGTTCTTTCACAGGATACCCTTTTGAAGGCTCTGGAGATTTATCTAGTTTAAAATATTTATCCTGTATTGCTTATAAAATACGAAATGCAACGGCTCAACCATGGTCTGCGTTAATGGGACTTAAAGAAACAACTGTTGCAGATAAAATCAAAGCATTTATAGACAATTATTATCTTTCAAACGTGGATGTCATGCAAAAATGCAAAGAAAAGTTAGAATATATGTTAGCTAATCCAAATGATGCGACTATTCCAACAGACCACGAACTAGGAAAATGGATTCAGTTTTTACCTCCATTGGTTCCATTCAAGTTGAGACCAATTACAAACATTTCCGAAGAGTTTAAAAGACAATGTTTACAAGATTTTAAGAGTGGTGCAACATGTCAAAGAGAGAAAATATTGGTTATAAAGTCAAAGATTATATTTTTCTCTCTTGCAATCCAGGAACAGATTCAAAAAGTGGTGACAAAACGTAATGCACTTCTCAAAAATTCATCTAATGAACCTTTCTTGGAAAATGCTTGTTGCAGTGAAAAAGGAAATATCAGCACAATTAAATATTTTGCAGAGGAAGAACCAGAAATTGTCGTTTATAATAATATTGTTCGCGATTTATCTTATATTATTGAAGACATCAATGCAGTTGCAAAGGCTCCTATGTTTTTTTGCAGAGCGAACTCTAAGAATGTTTACGCTCCTTTGAGTGACCAATATAATGACGAGACTATTTATCGCGCATTTATTGTCTTTTGTAAATTTAACTCTATTGTGCCAATTAGTCCGGAATTAGATGCAATTTGTGGTGGAAAACCAGAGCAGTTTTCAAACGTTGATTCTATTAGCGAAAAAATTAGAAAATTAAAACAAGAAGGAAAAAATTACAACAATGCTTCTCTCATAAGATTACTTCAATATGTTGATAGAAGGAACATTGTTAATATTAATGTGGATACACCTGTAGTAACCCAAGTTCAACAGCTTCGCAATATTCTTGAGGAAATCTCAAAGGGCGACGAAACCGTTGTTCCTGCTTCATTGGTGCAAAATTTGGATGAAGCTCTTGATACATTTGATATTGCTGTAACTGAGGATACTGAAGAAATGCGCAAGTTGAAAAATTATCTTGGTCGCGTAAATAAGGAAATGAAATCAGAAGTAGTTGAATTTATTAGCAAAAATGCTGGTTTAACAAAGAAGGTAAACAATGATATAAAATCGTATCTTAACACTTTAATGGAATGGGGTGCGAGTTCCGAGGAAGCTATGAAAAATTCCATTTCTGATGAAGCCACATATAATTCCATTGATTTCGTTAAAAATTACATTCATAAAATTTTAAATGTTTTCCCCGACATTATCAAAAATAAGGTTGATTACCAAAATTCTATTCAAATACCAAACTATTGGGGTTTATCCAAAAATCATGCAAATGACATTCGTTCAATTATAAATGAATACTACAAAAGTTTAAGACCATTTTACGGAGACAAAGTTTTATCCAAGATTCTTACAACTATTCCCAACACAACCAAGAACTTATTACAACTTGCTTTGAATACCCCTTATATGAGTGACATCTATTACAAGGGTTCAAAAACTTATTCAGTGTTTGATAAGAGAACATGCGACATGCTTTTTGAGAACTACTTTTTGCAAGTGTTACTTGAATTTAAGAAATTATCAGAAGACCAAAACATGTTGGTGAGAGAAATGGGTGAAGAAGAATCTGAGGCATTCACAGTTGAAGACTTGGAAGAAACTGCACTTCATTTGTCCGCCAAACCAGTTGCAACAGTCTTGCTTGGAAATATCAAAGACATGCGCACAAGAACTGCCAAAATGTTAGCAGCGTTTTTAACCATCATGTCTAACCATAAAGATATTGTGGACCTAAGCTATGATAAGGTCATGGAAGTAGTTTTCAAATCCAAAGAAAGAGAGAAAGATACATTCACAGATAGATTAAAAGCAATGACTGACGAAGAGCGCGACGCGGATACTATTTTAAAGATTAATAAATTGGGCGCTTGGAGCAAAGGCCTTCAAAAAGGTCTAACTACATATGTGAAAGAGACTTATGACGAAGAGAGAGAATATATGGAAAAGATTGCCGATATTGAAAAGACCTTGCGAAAAAATAAGAATGTTGTTGATGAAAACATGGACCAATATTTAGAAGATTATATAGAAAACGCAGATGCTATTGCTGATATTGAGAGAGAAGAAAATGACATTGGTTGGTTCAATGGAGATGACGCAGGTGAAGACTATTTTGGGGCCGAACAAGGCGAAGATGATTGGGGAGAACGCGAATAAGAAACAGTCGGCTTTATAATTTTAATTTTAGAAGAATAATAATATACAAATTATATATTATTATATATTAATGTATCGTTCCTATATTGCAAAAAATCCTACTCTAGTTAGTGTTTTATTGTTTTTAGTCATATTCATAACAATTCAAATTGGAAAACCCAGTTTCTTATATAGAGATGACGGAAGTATTCGCGAATTTGGCATTGGTTATCGCAATAAAACAATCCTTCCTATTTGGCTTCTAGCTATTGTTTTAGGAATTCTTTCTTATTTGTTTGTATTGTATTACTTGTCAAGGCAAACATTATTTTAAACCACAACCTTTTTGAAAGGTGGTGCCAAAATAAATAACATATTTTATTAACATGTTATTTATTATTCAATATTTATTCTCTACATAAATTTGGCACAACCTTTTTGAAAGGTTGTTAATACGTGTATACAGTTGATTCGGCCTTTTCTGTTTTGGCTTTAACTGCCGCTTCTTGTTCTAAGTATTTGTCGTGACCTGCCTGCATTGTCGCCAAATCGCCAACGCATCCACGTTTCATTATATTGTATTGCGTAACAGATATCAACAATATTGCAGTATAAATATACCACATAGCTTCACCAATATTATCTCTCATAACAACGGCATCTAATAACTGTTGTTTCAACTCTGGAGCTCCAGCCTGATATTGGTCTTTCATTAATGGAACAAGCATTGACCAGTATTCAGTAAAATTACCAGGCACAATTTGATTTATTAATATAGACATATTTCCACACAACTTTATGATTGCTTCCGCGGCACCTTTTAAGCTCTTATTTTTCTCAACGTTTCCTTGCGTAGATTCATCTATCGCCTGATTTAAATCCACATTAACTAACAATTCTGTTAGAATATTATTTGCTGTTCCAGCCACAGCAAAATATCCAATAACATTTGAAAACGCCGATTTAAACCCAGGGAATATCATTAATGCTATAATAACAATTCCAAAGATAAAGAACCACGGTATAATGGTTAATAAAAATGCCGCACCAATATTTTGAGTAATACTTCCACCACAAGTATTAACAAGAACGCTTGAATTCATTATTATTTGAGTAACAATAACCAGTAAAAAATAACAAGTTAAAAACACATTATTTTTGCTGCTATATGCAGCGTATTCTAGGCCACTTTTATCGTCAAATGCAGTTGCATTTAATTTTGGTTTGAAAACAAGATAATATAAAAGTGTAATTGCAATAAATATCAATAATGAGAGATAAGAAGCGTCCATATAGATATTGTGTATAATTTATTTTGATATTATAAAAGTAAATTATAAGGAATAATTATGAACTTTGACAATTTTACTAAACCCGCTTTGATAGAACCTGGAGTCAAATACTTTTTAAGCGAAACATTAAAGCAATGTCGGATTTTTAAAAACACATATAACAACTTATTAATTAACATTTCACTGGGAATAGGATTTTTGGTGATTTTAGGCATAATATTACTTTTCAAATACAAAGGTAAATTGACGCCCGTTGAAAAAGAAATGAAAAATAGACAAAAGCAACAATATATTTTATCTAAGATACAAAACTTTCAAGAATCAAAGCAACGCGCGCATCAAGAATTAATCACTGGTCTTCCTCATTGGGAAACTGAATACGATATTATTTCTAATAAAAATAAATATATAAAAATATAAATATAATCTATATAGAATGAGCGACAAAAATGAAGAGAAAATGGAAGAAAAGAAAAAGTTTATAGACGGATTAAATACGTATTTCAAACTTAAAGCAGCATATGAAGCCAATATTAAAAAGGAGAAAATTCAGGTATCTAAGTTGCCTGGATTAAGTTGGCGAGAGAAACGAAATGAATATGCTAAAATTAAACATAAATGTATTAACTGTAAGAGACCAGTTGGTTCTATATTCTCAACCAAGACTATTAATAGTGAGAGACAATATCTTGCATTATGTGGCGATAGAAAAACTCCTTGTCCTTTAGATATCAAAATCAATTTAGGTATGGTGCTTAATATTACGGAAGACATTCGCCAAGACGAAGAAAAAATAGATAATTACAAACGTCTTATTATTTTAGACAAGAATGATTTACTTTTTGGTTATATTACGGCAACTGCCGCAATTGCTAGATTTGATAAAATTAAAGAAGAAGTTGCAGATGCTACCAAAATCTATGAATTTACTTTAGAACAATACTTAAATATAGTGGATAATGTTGAGAAAAAGGAAGAACTTAAAAAACTAAAACTGGAATTCTACAACAATTTAGATAACTTTAATGCAATGGTGCAACAGTATAAAACGACTCAAAACACACAATTTATTATTGATGCTGTTGAGTTATATACAACAACAATGCAACCAAGGGTTAACGAAATTTTAAAGAATACTTATTCTTATAACGGAGTTGAATATAATGATGATGATAATACATTTCATCTAATTCAAATACCAATATCAATTGAAGACCATGAGTGGGATATTAGTGAACATGGTCAAAAGATAATTTCAATGAAAATGGGGCTTGAAAAATTCGCTCAAAAGAGGACTGTTCGCAATAAAAAAGCTTTGACATCCGCTATTCCTGATATTAGAGAAAAAGAACCCGACTTTACAAAATTAAAGGAACAACCCAAGTTTGCTTTAAAACAGCAGATTCCTGAATCTGAATCCGAATCTGAAGATGAAGATTCTGACGATGACAACAACTCAGAGGACGAAGATTCAGACGAAGACAAACCTTTGCCAAAAATAACAATTCATCCAAAACTTCTACCAGACGGTACAATTGCCGCAACAGAAGCCCATAGATTAGGGCTTAAGATTGAACTGGTAAAGGGTGACCTAATTGCAATGAACCCAAATACAAAGGAAAAATACATAGTTACTGCTGGTAAATAAAAAATAATATAAATAGTATTTATAAAACATGATTACAAAATTCATCGACATTCCAACATTCATTATTAGTTTAGCAATTGGCTTATTTTTTGTCTACATCTGGGGACCAGAATTAAAAACCGTCTATGTTTATCCAACACCAGAAAATATTGGCAAAGTTCAGTACAAAGACAACGCAGATAACTGTTTCACGTATCAAGCAGCTGAAGTAAAGTGCCCGGCGGACGCTTCGCAAATAAAAACTGTTCCAGTGCAAACTTAGTAAAATTTTAAAATATAAATCATTATATATATGCACCTCACAAGGTTTCTTCACACACAAAGCGGTAAATATATAATGTCCGCTTTATTGGGATTTGGTCTAGCCACATTATTTAGAACTGTTTGCAAGGGTAAAAATTGTATTGTATTTAAAGCGCCTCCTATGGATGAAATAGAAGACAAGGTTTACAAGCATCAAGACAAGTGTTATAAATTTACTCCGGTGACAACAAATTGCGACGCAAAAAAGAAAAATGTTACAATGGAATGATACTTTTGAAAAAAGTATCGCAAAACCATGGACGCTTTTTGTTGGTTTTTTGCTCCACTTTTTTAAAAGTGGATTTTGCGTAATTATTATATCAAATCCTTCTTATAATAATTATATGTCAGACACAACAAGTATAATGGATTTACCAACCGACCCAACTGGGGGAGGAAGTATAGGAGGAAATGTTAGTTTAACTGCTAATGAAAAAATATCTTCCACGCCAGTTCAATCTCCTCCCGGAGCCGGAGTTGCTTTAGACCAAACAACAATTAATCAAATTGTCAGTGGATTGCAACAAGCTAGTTCCAGTGGCGCAACCCAATTACCATCTAGAGATATTCCTCGTAATACAGAAGGAATCATGCAAGACCCACAAGTTCAACCTAACTATATCCCCCCTCAAACCAATAATGATTATATTACTGAGTATGAAGACAACGAGGATATTATTCAGAATTATAAAAGCAATGCCCAATATGGCGACAGTTTGGATCAACTATACGAGGAAATTCAAATTCCTCTTTTAATTGCAGTTTTATACTTTTTGTTTCAATTACCAATTTTCAAACGTTATTTATACAAGTTTTTTCCTTCGTTATTTTCAAAGGATGGAAACGTAAACTTATATGGGTTTTGCTTCACAAGTGCATTGTTTGGATTTTTGTATTACACATTAGCAAAAATAACAACACATTTCAGCCGGTTTTAACAAGTAATTGGTACAATCTTTTTCGTATTGTATAATTTAAAGCTTAAACTATACAATACTTGTCCAAATATATCCAAAGGTTGTATATCAGCTCCTGTAGTAATTGCAATGTTTAATCTTTGCGCATCAACAATTACATTTATCATTTTTGCACCTGTAAAATTTGTTGTTCTATCAATCTTGACATCCGTTAAATTTGCATTAGTCAAGTCTGCTCCAGTAAAATCAGCATTACATAAATTTGCTCCATTAAATTTTGCCCCACGCAGGTCTGAACCCGAAAAATTAACATAAACTAAACTAGCTCCAGACAAGTCTGCTCCCTGTAAATAAGCGTGTTTAATCACAGCTCCTTGTAATATTGTATTTTTAAGATTTGTCTTTATTAAACACGAGAAGCTTAATTTTGCTCCTCTAATGTCTATATCTGATAAATTTGTGCGAGACAAATCTACCCCATTAAGATTGTTTATGTCAATTTTCTTTTTTCTTATTTTTCTACATAGCCGTCGCTTTGCGATATAATTTGAAATTGATTGTATCAATTCTTTAATCATGGTTTGCTTTAACAAACTCATCATGATAACTTTTTATCAATTTTTTTACACCACGACAAAAATAAAAATAAAGTTAAAAAAATATATAAAAATAAATTCATACATAGTAATAACCGCGCATTTAAAATGCCAAATTCAGACATTACAAAGGTCTTGGATGAAATTAAATATGATAAACGGTTTGAGAGATTTCGGTTAGCCAATGTAATCGCACATGTTGCTGTTATTGTTTTAAGAGGAAAAATTATAGCTAGTGCAGTGAACCGCATTGGTTATCGGCAAGAAACAAGCAGAAGTTATTATAACACTTATCTACACACAGATAGAAACTTGCATGCAGAAGAAAATGTGGTAAGGTCTCTTGGAAATTACAACAAGATGAAAGATGCGGATATGTATATTATGAAATTTGGTAGAGGACAAAATGAGGGGAATTATGTGAATTCCAAACCTTGCGCTAAATGTGCGTGTTTTCTCAGCAAGTGCATGAGAGAATATAAACTGAAGCGCGTCTTTTACACTTCATAACTAAATAAGGTATATAAAAATATATTAAACGCATTTTGCTATTTAATATATTTCAGTTATTAATGCCTCCAGGATTTGATTTATCGGATATATTACAAACCACATTCAACGATTCTATTAAAATTTCTCTCTTTCAACGTATGAAAACCGGGAATCCACTTATTGATGCCATATTTTCAACGCTTGGTTTTGTTATGATAAGCTATCTTGTCAAGGTATTATACGAAAATAATGCGTTTAATAGACCATGGAATATAGATTTTCACGATGCTGTTAAAAGCTTGTTCTATAAAAAATATTCAATCACATATGAAGGTAAGCGGTGTTCTAGCGTCGGCACGTATAATCTGTATCCAGTAGTTTCGTCTTGTTTTACAGACGCATTTAAAGCATTATGGGCCGATATTTTGGGCACTATGGACGATAATGAAACTATTCGTGAACTTAAAGAACTATATACAACAATGGATAAATTTCGCGATAAAAATGACGATGACGAAGACGATGATATGTATATAGTGTCTCAAAAAAAACCATTTTTATATAAGGCCGACCTCAAAATATATGCCATTGCAGATTTTTATACTGAAGATTCTGGTGGCAGCGAAAAAGAAAAGCAAACAACTAAAACGGATAAAATTACATTGACTCTTTATTCATATGAAACAAATATAAGTGGCATTAAGAATTATGTTAACAAGTTGAAAGATAAATATATAAAAGCCATTGAAGATAGTCGTAATAGCCAAAAATTTATTTATACTCTAGTTAAAACTAAATACGAGGATTACAAATATGAATGTTGGAGTGAATATCCTTTTGATAGCACTCGCACATTTAAAAATATGTTCTTTGAGAATCAAGAACAAGTTATAAGTAAAATCCAATTCTTTCTTGCTAACAAAGACTGGTATTATGAAATGGGTATACCTTATTCTCTCGGCATAGGATTGCATGGTCCTCCAGGAACCGGTAAAACATCTTTTTTCAAATGTCTTGCAAACATGACTGGACGTCACATAGTTATTCTCTCATTGAAGCTCATTAAAACCAAGCGGCAATTAGATGATTTCTTTTTTGAGGATAGATACAACTCTAACAACAAGGTGCATAGTGTGGGGTTTGATAAAAAGATTATCATTATTGAGGATATAGATTGCTTGGGTGATATTGTATGGAAGAGAGAAGATACTAAAGACAAGAGCGGAACAAGTATTGGAAAAAAGTTGAATTTAACATCATTATCACCGACATCTTCAGTAAATGTTGCTGACGTGATTCAAACATTTGTTGAAGCAAATGAAGAGCAAAATAAATTACTGTCCACGGTAACAAAACCACTTGAAGATGACCCTATTACATTGGATGATATTTTGAATCTGTGGGATGGTCTTAAGGAGACGCCAGGAAGAATGTTAGGAATTAGCAGTAATCATTATGATAAATTGGACCCAGCATTGATACGTCCAGGGCGCATTGATATAACACTCAAATTGGATTATGCATCGCGCGACATAATACGACAAATGTATGAAAGATATTATTCTGAACACATTAATGATAAATCTTTAAAGAAGATTGATGACTATTTTTACTCACCTGCTGAAATTATTAACTGCTACGTCATGAATAAAGATGACCCTGGAGCATTTATTAAAAGATTAATGAAAAACGAGAAATTCTAAGATTTGAGACTCGTTATAAGTTATAATAATTGTTATAGAACTTTTATAAGAATCATAACAATTAAAATGCATATCATAGAAAACTACGTTCAAAATTTGATGGTAAATCTGCCCAAGAAAATAGGCACAGAAAATATTAATCTCATTCTAGACGGAGGAATATTTAACGGTAGTTATCTAATCGGCGCACTATACTTCTTGAGAGAAATGGAAAAACAAAAATACGTTACCATAGACAAAATTTCCTGTTGTAGTATTGGTTCGGTTTGCGCTGTCCTATATAAGATAGATGCGCTGGATTTGATGCCCGAATTATATAATATAATGGTAAAACAATTTAAAGAAACCCACCACTTTGACGCGCTCAAACCTTGCCTTGATAAAATCAAAGAGCGCATTGGAACAACCCCAAATCTAAACAATACATTGTATATTTCTTATTATGACATTAAAAAAGGAAAGAAAATTGTTAAAAACAAATACAAGAATGTAGATGACTTACTTGACACCGTTTACAAATCTTGTTTTGTTCCTTTTGTAGCCAATGGAAATATGGTTTATAAAAATCGCTATTACGATGGAGTAAATCCATACATTTTTCCATTTGAATCTAATAGAAAAAACTTGTATTTAGATTTGTTTGGCTCTGACAAAATTGGACACATGTTATCGGTTAAAAATGAAAAGACTAATTTTCATAGGATATTGGCCGGACTATTGGATATACATTTGTTTTATATTAAACAGAATAATACTCAAATGTGCAGCTATGTAAACAAGTGGTCGCTTTACCAAACAATTCATACCCGCATTTTAAAGTGGATTTTTGAGCGCACTATTTTTTACATTGTTTATATCTCATTCTATTTGAAAAAATACATACCTAGTGAGTTTTATGAGCATATTATTTTTAAAATATTATCAAAAATAATAACGGAATTGTATATTCTTTTTATTGATTATTGTTGCTTTTAATAAAACAAACCACCTCTTCCTCTTTTTACAGTTTTATTTTTCTTTGTTTTCTTGTTTGCTGTTTTAGATTTAATCATTTTTCTCTCTTCTTTCTTCTTTTCTTTTTGAGAAAGCATGTCTGCTGGTCTATAACGCAAGAACCACTCTTCATATTCTTTATCCTGCTTTTTCTTATGGTCCTTCAACTCTTTAAATTTCTCAGCTTTTTCGGCTCTCATCTCTTCCACTGTTTCCTGATGTCCATAGCAACTTATACTGAACCTTCTTAAAAGCCCTTTCTGTTGCAGTCTATTTTTTTGTTGCACTTCAAATAGAAATTGTGCCATGCATACTATTCTCTCTGTATCGTAATAATTACGGTCAGAATATAAAAATGCCAAGTAAAAACTCAACATTGTATCAATTGTTGCTATTTTTACTGGTTGTTTATCAATTGTAATAATATTATAACTGTGACACGCAATTGGCTTATAAATAAATGCGATTGTATCTGCGCCTATCATTATTTGATAGTGTGGCGCAACTATTTCACCGATTTCTTTGCGTTTCACAATTTTAGCCTTATATCCAGCATCTTTTAAACGTTCTTTTAATATTTCCGCCGTCTTCTTAGGGTCCTCTGATAAAACGTCAAAGTCAGGAATCTTTTCAAGTTTCTTATGCAATTGCCTTGGCATATAATGCAAATAGAGGCTTACTGCATAACCGCCAAAAAAGACTACTCCCTGATTAATAAAAGAATCTCTAGTTATTTCAAATATCTTATCTTCATCCTCTTTGTTTATCATTTCTCTCTGGAATGGTTCTATATCATCGCAGTGTTTTGATTTCAAAGGATAATTGTCATTAAGTAAAGTTAATCGCTTTAAAACTTTTTCCCATCTTGAAACATCCCCAGCAGGTCTTGATAGTTCTAAATACATTGACATTCTCAAGTAATTTGGTGGCGCGTATAAAATTCCATCTATTTTTATTGCTTCTTGCTTTACCGCCTTGTAAATTTCCTTATGCAAAAATGTAATATCTGCAACTGGTATAAAATTCACAAACACCTTATACGTGCCCTTGTGTTGCCCTGATTTGGCCTCCACTTCTAAAAACCCAGCTTTCACGTAATCATCCGTTAATTCTTTGCTGTCATTTAACGCATTAAAAGAGAAAAAATCATAATCTGGTATTTCCACTTCTGTATTATAAAACTGGTCCGCCT
>Ga0315905_10000370_pt1 | contig 49509 bp, 64 predicted proteins | sample LakEriMetagenome_5_FD_203522 | JGI IMG/M metagenome (GOLD analysis project Ga0315905, IMG submission 203522) | Freshwater fungal communities from buoy surface, Lake Erie, Ohio, United States - Buoy 4 MA121 | ecosystem: Environmental > Aquatic > Freshwater > Lake | place: USA: Lake Erie, Ohio...
CCGTCCTTGTTTGGACGCAGGACATGTGGGACATGTGGGACGAGGGGGAAGACGAATGACCACCACCAAAGTTTTTGGCCCACCCGGGTCCGGCAAGACCACCTACCTTCTAAGCATTGTCGAGACCGAGCTGGCCGGCAATGTGCACCCGACAAAAATTGGGTACTTTGCTTTCACTAAGAAGGCGGCCACAGAAGCGCGCGACAGGGCCATTGAAAAGTTCCCTGCGCTCAACCCCGACACGGACTTCCCGTTCTTCCGCACGCTGCACAGCCTGGCCTACCGGTGCCTCGGCATTGGCACCAAGGACATGATGTCGACCGAGCACTACCGCGAGTTTGCCTTGGAGGCCGGCATTGAGCTGTCCATTGAGAGCGGCGATGAGGAGTTTGTGGTCAAGGCCGACAACCCGATCTTGAACGAGATAAACATTGCCCGTGCCCGCGGCATGGACCTGCACACGCATTACAACCAGTCCCGGATGGACATTGAATGGTTCCATTTTGAGTTTGTCGAGCGTGCCTACCGCCACTACAAGACGTCACGTGCCCTGCTGGATTTCACCGACCTGTTGGAGCACGTGCTGTTGGAGCCCGAGCGCCTGCCCAAGCTGGAGGCATTGATCATCGACGAGGCACAAGACCTGTCACGCTTGCAATGGAGGCTGGTCGAACAACTTTCGTTGCGCGCCCAGCGCTTCTTTTTGGCAGGCGACGACGACCAGGCCGTTTACACATGGGCCGGGGCCGATGTTGCGAGCTTTTTAGGGGCTTCAGGCGCTGTCAAAATCCTTGACCAATCCTACCGGGTCCCCTCGAAAATCCATGCGTTAGCCAACCGCGTGGTGATGCGCATCACAAACCGCCAGCCAAAAATTTGGAAGGCGCGGGAAGAGGCGGGCAGCATCAACTACTACAACGACTTCCAGCAGGTCGACATCAGCCAAGGCAACTGGCTTATCATGGCCAGCGCCAACTACATGCTCACGGACATGCACGACTGGATCAAGAGCCAGGGCCTACTGTTCGAGCGCCACGGACAACGCAGCGTCAGCGAGAACACCCTCCTCGCGGTGCTGGGCTGGGAGAAGCTACGCAAGGGAGGAGAGGTGCCCTTCAACGTGCTCAAGGTGATCTACAAGTACATGGGCAGCGAATTCATCAAGCATGGCCACAAGATGCTGCGCACGGCCGATCAGGCCGCCATGTTCACCCTCGATCTGCTGAAAGAAAAGCACGGTCTTCTTTCTACAGAAATTTGGCACAAGGCGTTGACCAAGATCAGCGAAGACCGCCGCGACTACATGGTCTCGCTCTTGAGGCGCAATACACGGCTCACGGGCCACGTGCCTATCAAGCTGTCCACGATCCACGGAGCCAAGGGCGGCGAAGCGGACAACGTGCTGTTGCTGTGTGACCTGTCCACGCGCTTTGCAAAGGAGTACGACACGAATTCGGATGACATCAACCGCCTGCTGTACGTGGGCATCACCCGCGCCAAGCAAACGCTGCACATCGTGCTGCCAAAGAACGAACAGAAAGGCTTCCGACTGTGAAGCGAGAAATTAAAACGCTGCCGATGTTCCCTCGGATTTCCGAGTGGCTGCCCCCTGCCTCTTTTCCCAACCTCAATGAAGCCAAGGAGATTGCAATTGACCTCGAAACCTGTGACCCCAACATGGAGAGCCTGGGCCCTGGTTGGCCTCGAAATGACGGCTTTATTGTGGGCTACGCTGTTGCTGTTGATGGTTGGGCTGGCTATTTCCCTGTTGCTCATGCTGGCGGAGGTAATTTGGATAAGCGTATCGTGGAGCGTTGGATGCGTGACGTCCTGGCTACGCCCGCAGACAAGATCATGCACAACGCCGCCTACGACCTCGGCTGGCTCAGGGCCGCTGGATTTGAAGTAAACGGGACGGTCTACGACACCATGCTGGCAGCACCTGTGCTGGACGAGAACCGCTTTGCTTATAGCCTGAACGCCCTGGGCTTTGACTACCTCAAGGAGGTCAAGTCCGAACAGGGCTTGAAGGATTCCGCCTCCGATTTTGGCGTGCACCCTAAGAAGGAGTTGTGGAAGCTGCCGGCCATGTATGTGGGCGACTACGCCGAGCAGGATGCGGCGCTGACCTTGAAGCTGTGGCACCACTTCAAAGCACTCATGCGCAACGAGGAAGTAGAGTCGGTGTTTAAGCTGGAAACCGAAGTGCTGCCTGTGCTGGTGGACATCACCTTAAAGGGTATTCATTTCAACCGCGCCAGGTGTGAGATGAAGATGGCCGAGATGCGCAGGAAGGAAACCGAAATCCTGAAGTACCTGAAAAGCCAAGCCGGCATGCAGGTGGACATCTGGGCGGCGCAGTCCATCGCCGCGGCCTTCGATCGCATCGGTGTTCAGTACCCTAAGACCGCTGCGGGCGCGCCGAGCTTTACCAAGAGCTTCCTGGACACGCACGAGCACCCCATGGCCAAGATGATCTTAGAAGCCCGGGAGTTGAACAAGACTCACGGGACGTTCCTGGAGCCTTACCTGAAGCACAGCGCCAGTGATGGGCGCATCCACACGCACTTCAACCAGATGCGCAACGAGGAGGGCGGCACGGTGACGGGGCGGCTGTCGGCGTCCAACCCCAACCTCCAGCAGGTGCCTGCCAGGCACGAGATCATCGGCCCCCTGGTGCGCGGCCTGTTCCTGCCCGAGGATGGCCAGATTTGGGCTGCCAACGACTTCTCCTCGCAAGAGCCCCGCCTGTTGGTGCACTACGCCACCCTGCTGGGCCTGCCGGGCGCAGAGAAGATGGCGCAGGCCTACCGCGACAACCCCGACACGGACTTCCACCAGATGGTCGCCGACATGGCCGGCATCAAACGCAAGGCTGCCAAGACCATCGGCCTGGGCCTGATGTATGGCATGGGCAAAGCCAAGCTGGCCACCCAGCTGGACCTGCCCTTGGAAGAGGCCAGCGAACTGATTGCCACGTTCCACAGTAAGGTCCCGTTTTTGAAGGGCACCGTGGACGCGGTCATGAAGCGCATTGAGCACCCGGCCTCTGGCGGGTCCATTCGCACGCTCCTGGGCCGCAAGTGCCGCTTCCCGTTGTGGGAGCCAACGGAGTGGGGCGTGAACAAGGCGCTGCCGCGTGAGCAGGCCGTCATTGAATACGGCTCACGGATCAAGCGCGCGGGCACCTACAAGGGCCTGAACCGTTTGATCCAGGGCTCGGCCGCAGACCAGACCAAGGCGGGCATGGTGGCGCTGTACAAGGCGGGCTTTAACCTCTTGCTGCAGGTGCACGATGAGGTGGCGCTGTCCGTCAGGAACATCGACGAGGCCCGCGAGGCCGCCGATATCATGGCCAAGGCTGTGAACCTGGAAATCCCCTCTCGAGTGGATGTAGAGACTGGACCAAGTTGGGGAGAAGCAGCATAATTGAGGCGGGGTTAACTGCAGTTGCCCCTGTCTCCTCTTAATGAGTTTTGGGCCGGGAATAACTCCCCGGCCCATTTTTTCCAATACACTGATAAATCCCAAGAAAGGAGAATCCAATGCCAATGCCGCTCAAAATACGAGACAAGGTTGTGCCTGCTTACCCGGAGCCCTACGTGCGCCAGTCGGTACGTGTAGCAGCCCTTAAACGAGGCCGCCCTAAGAAGAACGGTCGGCCAAGGACGAAGCGTCCCTCCGAGAAGACCCGTGCGTCTCCGTCCAAACGCGTGGGACAGCGCTGGATTAGCGTCTCCCTGCCCGAGGAGGCGTACTACATGCTCAAGGAAGTTGCGGCTTTTTACAAGATTGGAATGGGCAGCTACATGTACAGCATCATCATTCCTGCCTTTGATCACGCTTACCAAGAGTCGTTAACCTTGCAGCGGATTGCTGCCAACAAAAAGAAGGCTAAGGATGAAATACCAAACCGAGATGACGTTCCCCGTCGAACTCACTTTTGAAGTGCTTCCGGCCATACTGGTGGAGGATACGGAGCTGCCTGCGCAACTGGACATCACCAAAATCTTGTTGACCATTACAGGCCCCAGCGGCAAACCCCGGCAGATAGACATTACCAAAACTTTTACCGAGGAACAGGTGATGTTGTTTGAAGACGAAATTGTGGAGAAGTACTATGAAAATCCTGCGGTTTGAACGTAACAATGAAGCTGTTGCCTGGGCCAGGAACGTCATCGGCATTGAGGGACTGGCAGCGGACGTCACCGCCGTGAGTTTGGTGGATGACAAGGACCAGTTCATGGCTGTCACAGTGTTCTCGTCCTACACCGGCAACAACATGGACATGCACATCGCAGCACGGCCCAAGAGCCGCTGGTTGTCGAGGGGGTTCTTCCACGCATCCTTTGAATTGCCGTTCATGGTGCTTGAAGTGCCACGGGTCACGGGCCTCATCCGCGCAGAGAATTTAAACGCCCAACGATTTGTATCGCGCCTAGGCTTTCAGTATGAGGGCCGTATGCGTAAGGCTTTTTCCGATGGCGGGGACCTGGTGCTATACGGACTACTGCGAGAGGAATATTTAAACCACCCTTGGAGCAACCATGAAACTACAAGAGGAACTACGCTCAGTCAAGGAGGTCTTCCCCGCAATAGCGAGCCTGCTTGAAGCATCCGCACAGCGCATTGAGGATCAGAGACTGTGGCGGGAAGCCTGGTTAAATGCAGAAAAGAAAGTTGAGTTGTTGACACGTGAACTAGATGTGCTACGATTGAGTCTCAACCATAGAAAGGAGAAAAAGCGAAATGACTAAAAAAGCCCTTACCCGACAGCAAAAGGTGTTCAAGGAACTTGTTAACACCGACCCGGCCAAGCTGGACTGGACGGCAAAGAAGAACGAGGGGGACAGCCTCATTGCTACCCTAACCGAATGTGCCACGGACTACGGCAAGTTCAAGGACGGCGCTGCACTGATGCAGGGAATGAAACGACTGCTCGCGGACCACGCAGCGGCGCACAACAAGACGTTCGCCGATGACCAATGGGAAGCCTTGGAGATGATCGTCCACAAGATCGGACGCATTGTCAACGGCAACCCTGACAAGGTGGACAGCTGGATCGACATCGCGGGCTACGCTACCCTGGTGGCCGATCGGTTGCAAGGCAATGCGCGTTGAACGCTACCTTCACCACCTGCGGTGGAGAGTGCTCATCCTTTGTTTAACGGCCGCATGGCTTTTTTACGAGACATGGGGAAATCCCTAATCTCATTTGGTACGATACCGGTATAATTTAAACTCCAACCACAGAAAGAGAGAAATCAGATGAAAAACATCACTGGAACTTTAAAGGCATGGCTCCCTTCCCACGTCCACTTGAAGCCTGAGCAACTGCACACTGAAGTGGCATTGGGCGCACTGGCGTTCTCAAGCTTTTGCATGCGCAAGAGCGGGTGGACTTATGTGGGTGAGGCTACCATCACGGTGGACATCATCCTTGAGCCTCAAGAACTGGTCGCCAGCAAGATCGAGACCTTAAAGGCGCAGCAGACGCAGCTGCGGGAAGAGGTTCAGAAGAAGCTCAATGTCCTGGAAGACCAGATTCAAAACCTCCTGGCCATCACCTACGTGGCGGAGGAGTCATGAGCATGAACACCCCGTTCCATCTGCGCCAGCGGGAGTTCAACGCCTTCAACGCCGGCAACCCGCTGGTGTGGGAATGCTTTGAGCGCTTCACGCTGGAGGCGATCAACGCCGGCCACAGGAAGATCAGCCACTGGCTCATCATTAACCGCATCCGCTGGGAAGTGGCGATGACCACTACGGGCGCGGATTTCAAGATTTGCAACAATCACATTGCGTTTTACGCGCGCTTGTTTGTCAAGGTGCATCCGCAGTACCGCTTCATCTTCAACCTCAAGCGCATGGACGACGAGCCATGGCACGGGGACATGCCGCTATGACCGAGTTCGACTCCACCGTCAGCGGCATTCCATGCAAAATCCGCATAACCTACTGGGAGCGGCATCAGTCCGCCATCCTGCGCGCTGACCCGGGCGACAGTCACCCCGAGGAGGGGGGCTGTGGGAACTGGGAAATCTGCGATCGCAAGGGCCGACCCGCGCCCTGGCTCGAGCGCAAGATCACTGGGCAAGAACTGGCCCGCATTGAACACGAAGTTTTTAACCACATGGAGAATCAGAATGACTACGACGACTAAACCTCCACGCGCAAAACGCCGCTCCTTTAAAGAGGTGGAGGCCGCGGCCCACGCCAAGGGCCTGAACGAGGGGTACGCCAAAGCGGCCCAACAGTACGAACACGTCCAGGAGCAGCTAATGGCCCAGATCAAGACGCTGCAGGCGCGCTTGGACGAGAGCATCTGGTCACGGATCACGGGGCTGTTCAAAGGGGAGAAGACATGAAAGACCATAACCAAGACGACGACATCGAAGACATCGAAGACCTGTACATGAACGAGTGGTTGGAGTACGGCATTGCGGTGCTGATCACGCTAGTCTCTCTGGCTGCGTTTTGCTTTTGGTTGGGGTATCTGCTATGAAACTACCTGAAATGTCGGTGATCGACACACACCTGCCGAGCAACACCAAAATCAGAGGCTACACCACCGAGCAGATGCTGGCATGGGGCAAAGCCTGCGCCGAATCAGAGCGAGAGGCTTGCGCTCAAATTGTTGACGACTTTGGCGATGACTGGATGTGCGATTCACATATGCTTTCCAAAAAAATCCGTGCAAGGGAGAACACATGAACGGATATTACTGCGTAGTATGCGGCAAGTTGCTAATAGCAGATGAGCATGGCGTTATCGTGCATGACGATGTGCCGCACCCTGTTGATATGGACTTTGCAGACGAGGAAAAGCCGCAATGACACCGCTAATTAAAGAAATGGTCAAGATGGTGTTAGTAGCCGACCTTGACCCAACTCAGATGCAATGGTTTGATGTAACTGGAGCAATCAAAGAATACATTGGCTATGACCAACGCAAATATTTGCTCCACCCAGCGCCGTACAAAAACATGATGTTGTGTGGCAAGACGGCGCAAGGTGACTTTATGTTGTCGGTGTTGGCCGAACCAGCGGCAACCATTGTGACGGGTTGGATTATGAAGCCAACAGGGTACAAAACCCTTGGGACTTTTTTGTTTGCTGAAGACAATGGCGAACCAAAGACAGGCGAGGTTGACAAGCCAATTGACCCGCAAGACCAGTCAATGATGTGCGCGATTGTGGCTATGTTTTACGCATCATTGGATATGCCTGTAGTGGCTTACGTCCCAACACCACACAAAGCCAACGTAAGCAGAGCCAAGCGTGGATTAAAGCCTTTGTACGACTGGCACACGGTAATCATTGAGCCTCCCAAGCCGCAGTCAGAGTCTCGCGGCGGTACACACGCAAGCCCACGCAGGCATCAGGCCAGAGGCCACTGGCGTACATACAAGTCCGGCAAACGAGGCTGGGTCAAAGAATGTTGGCGTGGCAATGCCAGCAAAGGGACGGTGTTTAAAGACTACGAATTGAAGGAAGTGAAATGACAGGATTTGATTCAAAGCGCCAAGCAGCGCAAGCAAAGCTGGACGAAGATGATGACACGCAAGTTCAGGCAGACACGCTGTTAATTGTGTACCAAAGAGGTTTTGCCGACGGTAAGGCAGCACAGCGCAAGGCGCTTACGGATGATGAGATCAACGGCATTGCAAAGAACTATGCGTTAACTAACCCAACAACGCCATTGCACTTTGCCCGTGCCATCGAAGCCGCCCACAACATCAAGGAGCAACCATGACTGACCTAAGACAAGCTGCACAGCCACCCGACGAATGGGAATTAATTAAGAACATCTTGGCTGAGTACGGGCTGGACGCCATTGCTTTTGTTGCTCAGTGGAAAGCAGCACAGTGCCCGTGGCAAGGGCTGACGGAGGGGGAGGTGCAGTTGCATGCCTTGGCGCACCGGCGGATGGTGAACGCCTACTACGACGCGGCAAGAGAGACAAATCTGGTCACGGAAACATTTGACGCCCCCGGTTTTTACAAGGATATTGAACGAGCATTGAAGGAAAAAAATGAGACCCGCTGAATTTTCAACAGATAAGCCGCCCCGCCCCATCAACTGCGTGGAGACCTTGGAGTACATCGCCGGCCTGCGCCGAAGGATTGAAGTGCAGAACGATCAGATGGCGCATCTGGCGGGCCAGGTGAGCTTCTTGAAGGAGGAGGTGGAGAAGCTGTCCCTGGACCTCGGCATCCGACAAGGAGATGGCGGGCCGGGGTGGCAGAAGGTGCCGGGGTGAGCCCGTCCTTACAGGATATTGTCGAGGCCCTCGAGCCACGGACCATGGTTCAGGTGGTCTTCATCACCGCGGGCGGGCAAAAGTATGCGCTCATCGGGCCCGTGATTCAAGACCCACGGACCACGGTGTTCAATGAAGTGACGGAGATTGAGTTTGGGGACCTGATGCCCCTGGAGGTGGCCGCCAAGATGCTGTCAGGGGACCACAGGGACTGGCTGGGGGTGAGGCTGCAGTGAGGGGGCCTGAGGCCGCCTGAAGGGCTATCCAGAAGGTGGATAGCGGTTTAGCAAGCAGTTTGCAGGAATCAGCGTCCGGGGCCGTCCACACGGTCGGTTTCTTCAAGGTTTTCCATCCGGATGTCCGTGCGGTCGCCGTTCAAGAACTTCAGACGGTTCTCGGTCCAATAACCCATGGACAAAAACCACGCAATCTTGGCCGCCAGGTAGGACGTGCCCCCAAAGCGGACGCGGAGTTCAGGATTGTCCTTTTTGGTCTCAGTGCCCGCAAACTCGCCGCGCAACCGACCATACTTCCAGATCAACGCGCCATTGCCGCCGTCATGGTACGACAGCATCTCGCGCATGTAGGAGAGGGTGTTAGGATCAGGTTTGCTCATGACGTCGTTCCTTTCAACGATGTAAGGGGAAGTGAAGCCCGGGTGGTCAAAACACCTGGGCTTTGCGCATTTTAGGGGGCAAAAAGGTGGAAATGGGGAAAAGGGGAGGGGATCACGGGTCACGGATCACGGGAATTGAGCAATCAGTATACCTTTTTCACAAGATTGGTTTCGTTTATGAGCAGTGTAGGTATTGATTTATGTAGTGATGGTGTAATAACTTAATGAAATCAATAGGTTACAAGTGATTACAGAGATATTTAGTAGTGTGATAACGTAATCACATAAAATGCGCGCGCGACTTTTTTTTCTGCTGTTAAGTAAAACTGAACTTGTAAAAAAGGTATATAGAAAGGCTAAAACGTGAGGAACGGGGGGTTGGAGTGGGAATTTTGGGTTGGGGTTTCGGTTTTCGTGGATTTGTTGTAGACTGTAGGCATGAAAGTAGAGAAAAACATCCCAGTGCCTGGCGGCGCTGATCCCCGCGAGCGATATCCGTTCCCGACGATGGCCGTCGGGGACAGCTTTTTGATTTTGGACGCGACATGGATCAAGAACCTGCGGAGCGCGGCTTACATGTATTCGCGCAGGCATCCCGGCACGCGGTTCACCTGCCGCCGGTACGGCGAAGGCTGGCGGCTGTGGAGGGTTGCTTGATGGGCCGCTCAGGAACGTCTAAGGACGCGGCCTTTTTGGCCGGCAAGAGCCTGGGCGGAAGGCCTGCCGTGGTCGAGACCCGGGTGACCGGGCCGGTTAAACCGCACAAGCCCAAAGTTCTGACACCCCAGGAATGGAAGTTTGTGGAGGAGTTTTGCGCGGGCGACGGCCATGTCACCTTAAAAGAGGCCGCCCTGCGCGCCGGGTACAGCGAGATATGGGCCAAGAACCGGGCGCGCGAACTGACCGACCCAGAGGTTTGCCCGCACATCGTCGTGGCGATCCAAGAGCGCCGACGCGAACTGGGCGAGAAGTACGGCACCACCTTCGAGCGCCACATGCGTGACCTCCAGGTCATCCGCGACCAGGCACTGCAGGCCGGCGCATATGGCGCGGCCGTCCAGGCCGAGTACCGGCGCGGCCAGGCCCTCGGCACGATCTACATCGAGCGCAAGGAAATCCGCCACGGTACCATCGATTCCATGAGCAAGGAAGAAGTGCAGCGCAAGCTCGAAGAAATCAAACGCCTGTATGGCGGCGGCGCGGCGGGGCCCATCATGGACGTGACGCTCAAGCAGCTCGCAGAAGAACCCGAAGAGGAAGAGACCAATGCCCCTGAAGCCCGAAGCGAACCTGTACAAGCGATTGAAAGAAAACCTCCCAAATTGCCATTTCACCCGGATTGAGTCCCGGGTCAACCTGGGCATCCCCGACTGCCTGTTGGCATTCCCGCACGGGGAATTCGTCATGGTTGAGCTAAAAGTGGTCAAGCGCGGGCGCAAGGTGAACCTGTCCCCGCACCAAGTGGCGTTCCACATTAAGCACGCCGACCTGCGCTGCCCGACCTACATCCTTGTTCAGTACCAGCCGGCCGGCACCACACACGCGAGCAAGTCGGAGCTGCTGCTGTTTTGTGGCGAGCAAGCGCGTGACTTGGCAAACCTGGGCCTCGACACCCCCGCGTTGGCGCGCTGGCCGTGGACGGGTATATTATGGGCCCAGCTGCGGAATCTTTTGGCGACTAGTTGATTTGTATGTCGGAGTTGTGCTAAGATCGTTTGACCTGGAATTCTCCGGGCAAACAGAAAGAGAGAAATTTATGAAAACATTAGAACTACAGGGCGCTGCCCTTGATTGGGCAGTGGCAAAGGTGATGCAGGACGACACCATCGGCGTCTACTTCAATGAAAACGGCAGGCCGATGCGCGACATGGCACGGCACGGGTACGAATTTGATAGTTGGGAACCCTCAACCAACTGGTCTCAAGGCGGGCCGATCATCGAGCGGGAAAAGCTGCAGTTGGGGTACGACAACTGCCCCGGCGGACAGTGGACCGCCGAGCATTGGGACAAAGACGACTGGGAAGTCGGACCCACCCCGCTCATCGCAGCAATGAGGTGCTTTGTTGCCTCAAAACTCGGTGACACCGTCGACATCCCCAAGGAGTTGACATGAAAACATCTGAACTGATGGGCGCTGCTCTTGATAGAGCGGTTGGCAAAGCAATGAAGCTGCCAGAACCATATTGGCATGAGGGACGATGCCCCTGTTTCTCAACCGACTGGGCCCAAGGCGGGCCGATCATTGAGCGGGAGGGGATAAAGATGGGAAGAATCGACTCACTGAATGGCCCTTACTGGGAAGCACACATGCCATACGGTACGAGCGACGATTCTGCAGAAGGCTCAACACCGCTCGTTGCAGCCATGCGCTGTTACGTGGCATCCAAGCTGGGGGACGAGGTAGAAGTACCCGAACAGTACCTTTGACCAATGAGAAGGCGCGAACGAAAGCGCTTGCGACAGCCCACCAAATTACCCATATGCCCAGAGCAGCAGCGCGAGAACACGATTGGCTTGATTCGCCGGCTGCTAGGCTTTTGGCTGTTCCATAAAATATTTGGTGGCGGAAGTTGACAAGTAGATAAAAGTAGGCATAGAATGCAACCAGGCCGAGCGATCCGCGAAGCCTTAACCCTAGAAAGAGAGAAAGACATGGAAATGAATGCAATCATGCAGGCACTGGTCAAAGACCTGGCCGAGCAAATGCGGCCGATGGTGGCCGAGTTGGTGCGTCAAGAGCGTGCCGCGATTGGTGAGCAGGTGGCCGACATTGCGTTCAGTAGCGCCGGCATGAGCGACATTGCCGCGCGCATCGACCTTGCCGACCTCGCCAAATATTTGAATCTGGCCGACCTGGCGGGCGAGCTGACAGACAGTCAATTGTGCCAAATTGCGGGCGACGTGGACCTTGAGGACCTGGCCGAGAAAATAGACACTGACGAGCTTTTTTCGGGGTTTGATTTTGAAGAGAAGTTGAAGGAAACGATCACCCAGTTTTTTGCGGACAATACTTTTTCAATTCAACCATAAGGGGACGACATGACACGCGAGACGAACACAAAATTTATCACACGCATGATGGACCAGGCCAGCACCGGTCCGCTTATGCAAGCGTTCATCCTGGAAGCGGTGCGCCGTTACGCGGCCGACGTCCTGGCCACCGAAACCCCGGCCGACGCCGACGCCGGGTTTATCACCTGGACCGCGTGGTACGCGTGCGCCGCCGAAGCCGGCCAGGCACTGGCCGACCGTACCCCTTAGGCCGCCCGCCCTCTCCAATCAGCCCGGCCGCGTGCCGGGTTTTTTTTCGCGGTAATGTTGACTAATTGATTTATTGGACTAGAATATTCTCAGGCCGCGCAGCCCGCCCGGCCACCAGAAAGAAAGCGAGAAACCCATGCTGAAAACCGTTAAACAATCCGCTAATAAGAAAACCGGGCCGATAGCCGTTACCTATCGCGCCGGTCAGCATAACGTATTCGGGACCTGCCCGAAGACATGTGCATTAAACCCCCAGGGTGCGCACGCGGCCGACCTGATCGACCTGGAATATCTGGCGGCCGTTCGTCGGGCCGTGCCGCGTGATGGTCAAGCCTGGACCTATTCCCACTTTGCCGCCGACCTGCTGCCGGCGCCGGCGGCCGGCGAAACCGTGATTAATGTCAGCTGCGACACAATCCCCGACGCCCTGGCCGCTATGGCTATCGGCCGCCCGGCCGTGGTGGCGGCCCCGTCCGGCACGGTTTGGCCGTACACCGTGGCCGGCCGGCGGTTCATTCGGTGCCCGGCCGAGCTGGCCGACAATTTCAGCTGTAAAGATTGTGGCGGGGGCCGGCCATTGTGCGCGCGTGGCGATCGCGATTTTGCTGTGGTGTTTGTCGCGCACGGTAGCGGGGCCCGCCTGGTCGGCGAGGATACCCCCGGCGGGTGTTATGGCAATGGTGGCCACGTCCGCCTGGCTTGGGAAAAAACAATAACCGGCGGCCACCAGAACGACGCGGCCGAACTGGTGCATTTTGCGCGATCGCTATCGCCTGGATCGTTTTTACGTCATCATGTTGTCGGCGACATGGGAATGATTAAATAGATGTTGACGTCGATTTATTTATTAGGCTAAAATTTAACCGTCGGGGGATTTTCCCCGGCACTAACCCCAGAAAGCGAGAATTTCACTATGGCTCACATGATCGACACCACCACCGGCCGCGCCGCTATTGCCTTTGCCGGCGAAACCCCCTGGCACGGCTTAGGCCAGGCCTTGACACACGGGGCCGATATCGACACCTGGACCTGCGAAGCCGGCCTATCTTATGACGTGCTCGAAAGCCCAGTTCAGTACCGCACCCCGGCCAGCACCGACTTGCAGGAGTGGCCAGCTCGCAAAGTACTCCACCGGTCCGACACCGGCGGCCCCCTGGCCGTGGTTTCCAACAGCTATAACGTGGTTCAACCCCGCCAGGTTATGGATTTTTTCCGTGAGCTGGTGAACCTGGGCGGCTTTCAACTTGAAACCGCCGGGGCCTTGAGTGACGGCCGCCGAGTGTGGGCACTGGCCAGTGTCGGCGACGCGGCCCCCGTGGTTGATCGCGACCTAGTCAAGCCTTACCTATTACTCGGCACCAGTTATGACGGCACCATGGCGACCGTCGCGAAATTCACCGCCATTCGCGTTGTCTGCAATAACACCATTACGGCCGCAGTCGGCGGCTACAGTGGCGGCCGGGTAGTTAAGGGCGAAGCCGAGAAAAACACCGGTTATTTAAAATCGGCCGTCCGGGTGTTGCATTCGGAACGGTTTGATGCCGAGTCGGTCCGCTTGCAGCTGGGCATTGTGGCCAACGCATTCGAGTCGTTTCTTGTGCAGTCCCGCCAACTGGCCGGAACCACGATGGACGCGGTCCAGGCCGACGCGTTTGTGGCCGAGCTGTTACGGCCGTACCATTCGAGCGCGCGCCCGGTGACCGAGTCGAAAGCCTACGTCCGCATAATGCAACTGTTCAGCGGCCAGGCGATCGGCGGGGATATCCCCGGCGTAGCCGGCACCCGCTGGGCGATGCTAAACGCAGTGACCGAGCTGGTCGACCATGAGCGCGGCCGCTCAAACAATACCCGCATGGAGAGCGCTTGGTTCGGCACCGGGGCCGCCCTTAAGGCGCGCGCCGCCGAGCTGCTGGCCGCCCCCGAGCTGGTGGCCGAGCCCGCGTAACCCGGCCGCCCTGGCCGCCGAGCCCGCCCAGGTGGCGGGCTTTTTTATTGGAGTACAATTTAATCCTCGGCCACGGTGGCCGGGAAAAACCCAGAAAGAGAGAAAGTTATGAACCCGAAAATTTTCGACTTGCGAGCCCTGACCATGTCCGACGCGTATGGTTATTCACAATGGGGGCCGGTACGGCACGGGGACGTTATGGTGGTGGCCGATGGTGTGGCCGTGTTATGCGAAGCGTGGCCGGTGATGGTGGCCGGCACGTCGACGGTATTTCACCAGCTGGCCGACGGTTTCACCTGGGAGCGCTTCGCCCTGGATTGCCCCCGCCCTGGCATGTCCGCCCGGCTACTGGCCGGCGTCGCCGCGGCCGGCCGCCCGGCCGCCGAGCTGGCCGAGCTGGCCGCTCCGAGCTGCCCGCATTGTGGCCGTGACCTGGAGACCAACGCCGAGCTGGCCGCCGGGCTTTGCACCAGTGACGATTGCCCCCGGCATGATCCGGCCGCCGATCGCCTGGCTGCTACCAGGTGCGCAGCATGAGCGCCGGCCGGCTTCGCGTAGTCCAGGTGGTCCGCATGGTTGACGTTGGGCTAGTCCGCGTCGCATGGTCCGCCACCTGGGCGGAATACCGCGTACGCGCCACCGGCCCGGACGGCCGCGTGGTGGCCGAGTATTTCACTGATGACCGGACTGACGCCCTGGGCACGGCCGACCACATGCTGGCCGAGCTGGCCGAGCGCGCCGGCATGCCCGCCTGACCTGGCCGACTTCCCCTCAACTCGAGCCCGGCCGCGCGCCGGGTTTTTTTGTGCCCGGTATCGTACCGGGCCCCCTGGGACCTTATGCAAAATAAGCATAACCCGGCCCGCGCCCTGGTGGCCATGCCAGGCCCTCGGTCCCGGCCGCTCGGCCCGCGAACCGTGGCCCGCGTATCGCATGCCGGCGCGCCCTGGTCCGCGCTGCGCGGGCCGGTGGCCGTCGCTCTGAGCTGCGCGCCATTTTTCAATTAAGGTCCGCGAAATTACTGCAGCTGCTGTAGTTATTGGCCGCGAAATTACTGCAGCGTTTGCAGTTATTCCCGGGAGCTGCTGCGCGACCTGGTGGCCGACCTGGTGGCCGTCGACCTGGTGGCCGACCTGGTGGCCGTCGACCTGGTGGCCGAGCTGCTGCCTGGTGGCCGTCGACCTGGTGGCCGAGCTGCTGCCTGGTGCCGGTGCCGGTGTTTGTGTTTGTGTCGACCTGGTGCCGGTGTTTGTGATCCGCGCGCCCAGGTTCGCAAACATTAGGCCCGCGCGCCCTGGTTCGCGTCGCGTGGGCCGTGGGCCGCGTGGCCAGGTTCGCGGGCCCCGGTTCGCGTGCCTGGCGCCGTAAGTGAGCGCCCACCCCACCCGGGCCCAAAAAAACGGCCCGGGTGCAAGCTGCGCAGGCTTTAGCCCGCTTTTACACGCTAGGTGCCGCGTGAAACACTTTTCGGCCTCAGTTAAAAAAGGCCCCCCTTTGTCTACAAACTCAACTCGTGTCAAAATATTTAAAATTTTGAAACGAAACGGACCCCTATGATTCCTGAGAACATTGAAGCAGACCGCATGAGGCTTGAATATCGGCTCGCGCAGCTTGACACTCAAGACAAGGCCCGTGCCAACTTTATCGACTTTGTCCGCTACGTCTGGCCGGCCGCGATCCTTGGAGAGCACCACGTGATCATGGCTAAAGCCTTCGACCGCATTGCCAACGGCAGCTTGAAGCGCTTGATCATCAACATGCCCCCGCGGCACACGAAGTCTGAGTTTGCGTCCTACCTTTTGCCCGCATATCTCATGGGCCGTGATCCGCGAACCAAGGCCATTGAAGCAACGCACAACAGCGAGCTTGCTATCCGATTCGGCCGGAAAGTCCGTGACCTGATGGACCTGGATACATATAAGGAGGTGTTTCCTGAGGTAACCTTGAAGCAGGACTCGAAGGCTGCTGGCCGGTGGGACACGAACAAGGGCGGGGAATACTTTGCTGTTGGTGTGGGCGGTGCGATGACGGGCCGTGGCGCTGACGTCTTGATCATTGACGACCCCCACTCTGAACAAGACGCGATGAGTGAGCTTGCTTTGGAGAACGCGTGGGAGTGGTATATCTCTGGACCGCGGACGCGGTTGCAGCCTGGCGGGGCGATTGTGATTGTGATGACGCGCTGGGGGACGAAGGACTTGACGGCCCGTTTGTTGAAGGCGCAAAAATCGCGAAACGCGGACCAATGGGAGGTGATTGAGTTCCCGGCGATCATGCCAAGTGGCCGGCCCTTGTGGCCCGGGTTCTGGAAGATTGAGGAGCTTGAAGGCGTGAAGGCCACTTTGTCGGTGCAGAAGTGGAACGCGATGTACCAGCAGCAGCCCACCAATGATGAGGGCGCTATTCTGAAAAGGGAGTGGTGGAAGGTCTGGCCGAAGGATGAGCCGCCTGAGGTGAACTACATCATTCAGTCTTTGGACACGGCGTACTCGAAGAAGGAGACGGCTGACTTCTCTGTCATCACGACGTGGGGCGTGTTTTATTTGAACGAGGACTCAGGGGCGTCGATCATCTTGTTGGACGTCAAGCGTGGGCGCTGGGACTTTCCGGAGTTAAAGCGCATTGCCAAGGAGCAGTACGACCATTGGCAGCCGGACAATGTCTTGATTGAAGCGAAGGCCACGGGAACTTCTTTGCAACAGGAGCTGCGAAGGATGAGTATTCCGGTGACGATGTACTCGCCGGGAGGAAGGAAGACCGGTACGGACAAGGTATCGCGGGCCAACGCCGTGGCACCGGTGTTTGAAGCGGGGATGGTCTGGGCCCCGGATACGGATTGGGCGGAGCTTTTGGTGGAGGAGTGCGCGGCGTTTCCGAATGGCGACAACGACGACATGGTGGACAGCACCACCATGGCCATGGACCGGTTTAGGCGCGGGAACTTCATCACCTTGGCGACTGACAACAATGAGGAAAGAGAAGCCCGGGACCTTGTGCCGGAGTACTATTGACACTTAAAATGGCCCATCTAATCTTTTGACCGGGGTGATATGAAAGATGACGAGTACGGGAATAGCGCAGCCGTTGTTGCGCAGCCTTCTAACATATTGACGGCGGAAATTGCAAAAAACCTAATGCAAAGGTCCATGACCACTGGTGCGCCTACCTCTGAGTTTGACAGGTACGGCGGATATGATGCGGTGTCAAGAATGTACCAACAAGGCGGCGGCACCTACAGTAGAAACGAAATATCTGATACGGAAAAGAAAGCATACGCAGCTCAGATAGCTCGCACAGGCGTAGGTAACTTGGAATTGTTACGTGAAACAGGCACAAAATTGACCCAAGCGGGACTTGACAGCATGCGCAGTAACGGTGCTCACGAGAGTACCATTGCCAATGCCATCAAGGCGTATGGCGTAGAAGGCCTAACCCCTGGCTCTGCCGCGTCCGATCTTGAAAAAATAACGGCGGCTGTTACGCCAGCAAAAAATGCATTTACTCCAGCCCAAATCAAGAGTGCTATTGACATATCACGTCAACAGGGGTTCTCCGAAGCAGATGTTGCTACTGGGCTGGGTCGTTACCTGACTGACCCCGCTGCAGTTGCTGCGGCAATGGCGGCTAACCCAAGAACAGGGGTAGGTACAAGTCCATCTATCCCTCCTCCGCCAAGTGGAAACCTTGTCCCTCCCCTTCCTCACCATGACGGCAACACTTATGATAGCCCTAAAAGCAGTGACGGAAAGTGGTTCTACTCCGGCGACAAGTGGTTTCCAAATGAGAGCATAATGTTAAACCCTGTTTTGCCGCCCGAGCCGGCTCCAGGCTCTGCCGCGTCCAATCTTAAAAAAATAACGGCCGCTGCTCCTAGACAAAATGTTGGAGGTAGCCCGTTTCCCCTTCCCCCAAGAACAACGAACTCCGGTCAAGGCGGCAGTCCACGCGTAACCCCTAAACCTTACGTCACCTATGATGGAAGCCCCCCGGTTTCCACGTCGCCCCTGTTTGACTACACACAGCGCGGCGTAGGCGCTGTTGGGCCGGTTGATAGCGGTTTGTTTTCGGCGTACAAACCTCCTTCTGGGCCGATGTTCGGGGACCCTGCTGCGCGCACGGGTGGAGCGGCGACCAACAACAGCAGCTATTTTTCCATGACGCCGCAGAACTTTACGGGCCTTGCTCCGGGAACCGCGTCTATTGGGTCGTCCACCATCCCCTTGGCGGCAAACAATAACACCATGGGGGCCATTAGCGCCAGCCCAAACCTGTCGCCCACGATGTTGGGTGGGCAGGCAAACGCGGGCATAACATACGACCGGTTGGGTAATCCGATTTACGCGCTTGGCACGCCCAACCCTATCCGGACGTTTGCCAAGGGCGGGGCTACTGACCTTGACGCGGTGAACGCTGAAAACCTGTCGGACGACACGGCTGAGGAGGGTATTGACACTGACCCGGTGGGCTCGGCGCGGGCAATGCTGGCGGCGATGGCACCACCCAAAAAGGCAGCGCCTGTGAAGAGCAGCAAAAAAGCTGCTGGCAAGGGCGGGGCGACGTCGGGCAAGGAGATGGAGATGGCGTATGAGTCGTTGAGCGGGGCCAAGGGCCTTGTTCCGCAACTCAAGGAAACCGGCTCGGCTCGCTCACAGATGGAGGCGCTGGCGAAGGCGTACAAGCTGCGCGCCCAGGCGGCCACGGAACAGTCCAAGGGGTTGATGCGCGACACGATGAATGCGCCGACGTTTGACAAACCCAATCTTGGCCGGGACACCTTGGCAGCCAAGCGCTTTGAAAAGGGTGGTGAAGCAAAAAAGTCCGACGCTAAAAAAGCCGAAAGTAGCGGCTTTTTTAGAGACCTTTTTAAAGGCAATGACGACAGCTTCATAAAAGACATAAAAAACAAGGCGGAGAAGAACGAGGACTACCGTGCCATGTTGGAATACCTGCAGTCGCGAGATGCGGTGCCCGACATAAAAACCGAGTACTTGCCCGAGAACATTGACGCGGTGTTTAACACGGTCAAGCTGCCGATAGGTAGCGGCACCATTAGGATAAATAAAGACCTCATTGGCTCGGATTACGAAACTGGCATTGGGCCGTCAACGCTGGTACATGAGATGACGCATGCAGCAGATCGGCAATTGGGACAACAGGCCAATGAGCAAACCCGTTTTCTAAAAAAAGGAAACGCGTTTACGGACGCTTATGAGAAATTGGTAGGGCCCGGCGGCATGCGTAAGGGCGAAAAACGCGCAGAACTGGCTCGTAGTCTTAGTCCACGGTGGGCTTCTCAGAACAAGGAGTATCGGTCTACCCCATACGAGATTACTGCCTATGGAATGGGGAACTACGCAGGTCCCCCCACCGTAAGCGATACCCCTTTACATGTGGACGCAACGGCGGCAACCGAGTTTCAGATTCTTTTGGACCTTGCCCGGCGCAACTCAGGCGCTGCTGTCAAACGCGCTGAAGGCAGCCCTGTTGAAGGCGAGCTGTCGCAGGAGGAAATTGACGCAGCAAGCAGGCCGGCGTTCGTGACGCCAAAGTCTGGCAAAGGCCGCAAGCAAGGCCCCATTAGTCAGCAGTTGCAGTCCGGAGAGGCCTACGTCAACATGGCCAAGGGCGTGACAGAACTGCCCTATGACATTGCCGGCGCACCTATGGACATAGCAATGTTGCTCCGCCAAGCCTTGACCGGGCAAGCGCCGGCGGGGCAGGTAGGCACGAGCGACTACATCAAGCGCAAGATGACAGAACTGGGCGTTCGCCCAGAGCCGCCGGCCGATCCCGCTGCCAAGGGTTTTTACACAGCCGGCGAACTCTTGTCCAACTTTGCCAACCCCGCCGGCGTCACGCGAGCGGGCGTGAAGGGCGCAGAGAAGGTAGGCCAGGCAGCCACTGACGTGGCCAAGGACTTCCAGCAATACAACCGTCAGCTGTCTGTGCCCGGTGCGTCTTACGTAACAAAAAAACCTGGCGGGAATTGGTATCCCTATAGCGTAGAGAACGCGTTACTGCCTTTGAAGACGCCAATAGTCGCAGGAGAAACGGCTGCGCAAAGAATACCTAGACACGAGGCATTGTTACAGGACCCCTCGCTTAACCGAGACCAGCTTGATAGGGTCCAATATCAATTGGAAATAACCAAAAAGGATGCGGCCCTTGACAGATGGATTGACAACAACCTGACCAACTACGTCAAGAAACAGATGGGCACGCCGAATGACCCGGTGCGCAAGTTGGCAGAAGATGGTATTACGCATTTGCCACAAAAAACCGGGGATGAGGCCATCCAATTGCTTAATCAGTTGCATGACACTAACGCTGATGTTGAAGTTGCAATACGCCGAGAAAAAGCCGGGTTTCCAAACACAGGCGTAGGAACATCCCCCCAAGCGCAATTATGGGAGTATCGGGCGGACGAAGCAATACGGCCTAAGCAGATGGGGGACACCATCCGAGCAAATAATCCCGGCGGCCTGACAATTCGTGAAGTTTTTACCAGCGAGCCAGGCGGTGAATGGGCGGCAAAGGTGCCAGACACGGAAGTGGTAAATGAATTGCGAAGACCCGGAACCAACAGCACTGCAAGTATAGTGCCGCTACTTGGCTTTGACCACATCATGGATGTGCTGCGTGAAGATGTGACTACCGGGCGCATCCGCCCAGAGCAGCTCAGCAAAGTCAGCATGGCCGATGCTGTCCGCCGTACTCACCAATACGACCAGGAACTTGCGGCAAAGATGAATGTGGCTCGTACCGCGGCCCGTGAAGGATTGCCCGTCTACAAATCATATCCAAAAGGCTACAGGTGGATTCAACTTAACAAGCCCGGGTCCTTTGCGCAAGAGTCCGATGCTATGGGGCATTCTGTCAGGGGCTACGAGCCGCCAAAAGGCCACCCTGACTGGATGGAAGGCTCCGGTGACTCAGGTAGCCCTAGATACGGACGCGGCGGCTGGGAGGCAATTAAGAGCGGAGAAGCCAAGGTGTACTCGTTGGTCGACGCAAAGGGCGAACCTCATACAACAATTGAAGTTGCCAAGAGCAAGCATCCGATTAGCTACCAATTTAAAGGCGGGGCAGATGAGTTCCCTAAGACTTTTGAGTACAACATGGGTTTTCTCGACCTGCCTCACCCTACACCTGAGCAACGTCAGTTAATTTTAAATCGCGCCACGGAGCTGTACAAAAACAATCCCAACGGGAACCGAATGGACGCATTCCAAAAAGCGGCAGACGAAATTTTTGGGGAATTGCCGGAAGAAATCAGTCAAATCAAAGGTAAGGGAAACGCCGCACCAAAGAAAGAGTACTTGCCATTTGTGCAAGATTTTGTCAAGAAGGGCAACTGGCATGACGTCCGGGACTTGAGTAATACGGGTTTAATAAAAGTAGATGCAGCGAGCGAACTGGCCAATTCTTTTAAAAGAATTGGCAAGCCTGCTCCCACTTACGTAACACAGGACGAATTTACAAAATTAAACACATGGCGAAGGGCCGGCGCCGCACTAAATCTTCTGCCCGAAGGCTTTGCTCGCGGTGGCGCAGTCCTGCGGCGTTACAACAAAGGCGGCCCGGTGGATAAAAATATAGCGTTTATAAAAGCCCACGGATAAGGAACACACATGGCAATCGAAAAAGCATTAAACCGGATGCCCGCACTTGAGGTGGTCATCGGTGGCGGCATACCAAAGCCCCAGACGGACATTGAAATTATCATTGAAGAAGATGGTGGTGCCATCGTTGAAATGGGAGAGAAGGACGCCGAAGAGGTGGACTTCTACAGCAACCTAGCCGCGGTCATTGAGCAGGACATCTTGGCCAAGATTGGCATTGACGTGTCGGCCCTGTTTGAGGCGGACAAAGGCTCCCGCTCCGACTGGGAGCAGATGTATGCCAAGGGCCTGGACTTGTTGGGCTTTCGCATGGAGGAGCGCACCAAGCCTTTCCGTGGCGCGTCGGGCGCGACCCATCCTATGTTGACCGAGGCCATCATTCAATTCCAAGCGCAGGCCTTCAAGGAGTTGATGCCGGCCGGAGGCCCTGTCCGATCGCAGATCATGGGCAAGGAAACCGTGGAAAAGTTCCAGCAGGCCGGCCGGGTGCAGGACTTTATGAACTACCAGATCACCACGGTGATGGAGGAGTACACGCCTGAGTTTGACCAGCAGCTTTTCTACACCGGCTACGGCGGTTCGACCTTCAAAAAGGTCTACTACGACCACCAGCTGGGCCGCATGGTGTCAAAACTGTGCCTGGCGGACGACGTCTACATCCCGTACAACGGCTCGAGCGTCGTTTCCCAGTGCCCGCGCCTAACGCACCGCATTGCAATGGACTCCAACGAGTACCGCAAGCGGGCGTTGGCAGGAGAATACCTTGATGTGCCCCTTGACACCTATGCCTCTCCCGCTGATGCAAGCCAAATTCGGGAAGCCATTGACAAAATTACCGGCATTCAGCCCACCGACGACGTTGGCGAGGTGTTTTTGCTTGAGCAATTGGTCGATTTGGACCTTCAAGGCTTCGAGGACATGGACGAAGACGGCGAAATGACCGGAATCAAGCGCCCTTACGTGGTGACATTGGCTGAAGACACGCTCAGGGTGGTTGGAATTCGTCGAAATTGGAAAGAAGACGACAAAAAATGCACGCGGCGCAACTATTTTGTGCATTACGTGCTGGTCGAGGGCCCTGGAGCTTACGGCTTGGGCTTTGTGCACCTCATCGGGGGCCTTGGCAAGGCTGCCACAAGCGCTTTGCGCCAGTTGATTGACGCGGGCACGCTCTCCAACCTCCCTGCAGGCTTCAAGGCCAAAGGCGCACGGATCGCGGACGACTCTGACCCTATCCAGCCGGGTGAATGGCGCGACATTGACGCCGGCGGGGCAGAACTCTCGGCCTCCTTGATGCCTTTGCCTTACAAAGAGCCCAGCCAAGTGTTGTTTGCGCTGATGGGCTTTCTTGTGGACGCCGGCAAGCGCCTGTCCAGCACTGCCGACATGCAGGTGGGCGACGGCAACCAGTACGCACAGGTGGGAACGACCTTGGCGCTGCTGGAGCGCGGCTCCATGGTCATGTCCAGCATCCACAAGCGCCTGCACTACGCTCAAACGCTGGAGTTCCGCTTGCTGTTTGAGGGCTTTGGCCAGTACATGCCGAACGAGTACCCCTACGACGTGCCTGGCGCAAGCCGCAAAATCAAAAAGGCCGACTTTGACTCTATGGTGTCGGTGCAGCCGGTGGCGGACCCCAACATCTTCAGTTCTGCCCAGCGCATCCAACTTGCTCAGATGCAGTTGCAGCTCGCCCAGAGCGCCCCGAACATGCACAACATGTACGAGGCCTACTACCGCATGTATGCAGCGTTGAACATCCGGGACATTGACGGTGTGCTGATGCCGCAAAACACCAACATGCCGCGGGACCCGGCGTCTGAGAACAGCGACGTGCTCAACGGCATGAAGCTCAAAGCCTTCGCCGGCCAGCAGCACGACGCGCACATTGCAACGCACTTGATGATGGGCATGTCACCTATTCTGCAGGCTAACCCGATGTCTGCTGCTGAACTGCAGAAGCACGTGTTGGAACACATCCGCCTGCGCGCGGAAGAGGACATGGAAGTCGAGTTGTTTAAGCAATATGGAACCGATCCAGACCGCATGGTCTCTGCCATTCAGAAAGAGGGCATGATTGCTATCAACATCGCCATAGGCATGAAAGAAGTGCGGGAGATGCAGGATAAACTTGCGGGTGGCGAAGGCTCTGATCCGCTGGTGCAGATCAAGGAGAAGGAGATTGCCCAGCGCGCAGAAGCAGACAAGGCACGCATTGGCATGGACCAAAAACGCTTGGCCTTGGAGCAGCAAAAAGCGCAGCAAACCAACCAGATCAATATGCAGAAGCTGCAACTGCAACAGGTTAAAGCCAGCCAACCCCAACAACCGAGAGGCCAGTATGCCAATTAAAAAACCTATCAGCCCACGGCCCACGGCCCAGGTTAAAAAGTCCAAGAGCGGAGTTCAGACGCCCAAGGGAGTCCAAGGTCCGTTCATGGTGGTAAAAAAGAAAGATGGCAATAGGCCGGTTAAGATATACTGATAAGTGAGTGAGCGCTAACAGACGGAGCCTAGTGCCGTCTGCTTTTCATGGAAACACCATGCTTGAATTTGCAGAAGCAGTTCTGAAGGAAATCAGGAAACTCCAGGATCAGTCTAAACAGATTGTCCTGAACGGGACCATCACAGACATGGAGCGGTATCGCTTCATGATGGGACGCCTTGAAGGTTTGAGAATGGTTGAAGATTCCGTGAAAGACTTGCTCAAAAAAGTCACGGATGATGTTGACGATTTTCTCAAATGAAAGGAAGACCATGGAAGCCGAAGTAACCCCTGAAATCCCCATGACCGCCTTGGAGCGTAAGTGGGCCGAGGAGGCGGTTAACAAACCGCCGGCACTCGACGATGCTTACACAGAACTGGGTTTTGACCCAGAAAAACTGGACCAAGCGGTTATTGACACCATTCCCCAGCCTACCGGGTGGCGCATTGCCATCCTTCCCTATCGAGGCGCTGAAAAAAGCAAGGGCGGAATTGTCCTGGCCGAAGAAACGCAGCGTCGGACCCAGCTTGGCACCGTGTGCGGCTACGTCTTGAAGGTAGGGGCCCTGGCCTACGCCGATGAATCCAAATTCCCCACTGGTGCTTGGTGCAAACAGGGGGATTGGATTATCTTTGGCCGTTACGCCGGCGCGCGCATCCCAATCGACGGAGGTGAGATTCGTCTCATCAACGACGACGAGGTACTTGGAGTGGTGAACAGCCCTGAAGACATTCTGCACATGTAAAGGAGACTTGGATGAACGATGAACTGGAATTTAAAGTAGGAGAGGACGAGAGTCCTGCTACCGTCTCAATTAGAGAGGACGGCGCTGCTGAAGTGTTAGACAAGCCCCAAGCGCCTCGGGTCGAGACTACAGACAGCGGGGGAGAACTTGACCAGTACAGCGAAGGGGTTAAAAAGCGCATTGACAAACTGACCGCGCGCTTGCGCGAGACCCAGCGCCGTGAGCAGGCCGCCTTGGAGTATGCCAAGAACGTGCAGGCCCGGTCCCAACATCTTGAGCAGCAGTACATGAGCGTGGACAGCGCCCGCTTGGGCGAGGCCTCGGGCCGTGTTCAGACGCAAGTGGTGGCTCTAAAGCAGATCATTCGCAAGGCACGTGAAGAAGGTGACATTGACACCGAAACGGAAGCCCAGCAGCGACTGACCTCGCTCACCATGGAGCAAAACCAGATTGCTGTTGCCACGCAGCAACGCGACCAGCAGACCCAGCAGTGGACATATCAGCAACAGGTTGCTGCCCAGCAGGCCGCCCAACAGCCTCAGGTACAGGTTCAGCAAGAAGTCGACCCACGGGTGGAAGAGTGGGCCGAGCGCAACCCTTGGTACGGCCGAGATACTGCCATGACCCATGCTGCTTGGGGAATTCATCGCCAGTTAATTCAAAGCGAAGGATTTGACCCAAACAGCAATGAGTATTATGATGAGCTTGACAACCGCTTAAAACAGACCTTCCCCCAGAAATTGAGAGGGGGTCAGCAGGCGCAAAATAACAGGTCCGCCAGGAACGTGCAAACGGTGGCACCTGCATCCCGATCATCGGGTATTAACAACGCACGCCGCACTGTCAAGTTGACCCCAAGTCAAGTTGCAATTGCTAAAAAGCTGGGTGTTCCTCTTGAGGAATACGCCAAGTACGTAAAGGATTAAGGCCATGTCAGACGTTAAAGTACCTACACTCAATCGCATTTCTCGCGGGATCGAATCCCGTGATAAAGATGCGCGACGTAAACCATGGACACCTCCTTCACGACTGGATGCGCCACCTGCCCCTCCTGGGTATAAGCACCGTTGGATTCGATCTGAAGTCGGAGGCAAAGACGACCGCACGAACATCTCTGGAAAGCTCCGCGAGGGGTACGAGCTGGTTCGTGGGGACGAGTACCCCGACTATCACATCCCAACAGTAGAAGACGGCCGACATGCTGGTGTTATCAGCGTGGGAGGCTTACTTCTTGCACGTATCCCAACCGAGACGCTGGAAGAACGCAACGCGTATTACCAAAGTAGAGCGAATGACCAATTGCAGGCGGCCGACAATGAGCTGATGAAAGCGAATGCTCACAACAGCATGACCATTCAGCGGCCCACACGTCAATCGCGCGTTTCTTTTGGCGGCTCTAACAAGGGCTAAAAAATTTTTTTCTAAGGAAATGACAAATGGCTAATATCGACAAGGCTTTCGGCTTTCGACCTATTGGCAATCTTTCCGCTACTGGTGCTCAGAAACAGTACGGATATGAGATTGCCGATAACCAGTCTGGAACAATTTTTCAAGGCGACCTAGTCGCTCTTTCAGCGGGTTTTATTACTCGGTTTCTCCCGGCCACACATACTGCTGCGGTAGGCGTGTTCAACGGTTGCAACTACATTGATCCCACCACCGGCAAGCCTACGTTTAAGAACTTCTACCCAGGTTCCGTCAACATCACCGCTGGCAAGATCATTGCCGACGTAATTGACGACCCTAGTCAGCTGTTCCTAATCCAGTGCGACGCAGGTTTTGTTGCTGCGGATGTAGGCAAGAACGCAGATGTTATCGGTACCGGCGGAAGCACCACCACTGGTGTGTCCACCATGGAGTTGAACTCCAGCACGCTTGCCACTTCAGCTGCGCTGAACCTGAAGACTGTTGGCTTGTACAACGTCCCGAGTAACGAGTACGGCTCTTTTGCCGTGGTGGTAGTCAAGATCAACGAACACGTGTACGGTAGTGCAGGTGTTGCTGGTCAATAAAGGAGCTAAATCATGGCAATTTCACGTGCACAACTGGTGAAAGAGCTTGAGCCTGGTCTCAATGCTTTGTTCGGCCTCGAGTACAAAAACTACGAGAACCAGCATCTCCAAATCTACTCCGTTGAATCTTCTGACCGTGCGTTTGAAGAGGAAGTGATGGAATCCGGCTTTGGCGAAGCTCCTGTGAAGACTGAGGGCGCTGGCGTTTCGTACGACCAGGCGCAAGAGGTCTACACGGCTCGCTACACCCACGAGACCATCGCCCTGGCGTTCTCGCTAACCGAAGAAGCCGTTGAGGACAACCTCTACGACCGCCTGTCGGCCCGCTACACCAAGGCCCTGGCCCGTTCGATGGCTCAAACCAAGCAGATCAAGGCGGCAGCTGTGCTGAACGGCGCTTTCACCACCTCCATCGGTGGCGACGGCGTGGTTTTGTGCGCAACCAACCACCCCACCCTGAGTGGTCCAAACCTGTCCAACACCTTGGCCACGCCGGCTGACTTGTCCGAGACCTCCTTGGAACAGTCCCTGATCGACATCTCCGCGTTCACTGATGAGCGCGGTTTGAAGATCGCTGTCCAAGGCCTGAAGTTGATCATCCCCAAGGAGTTGATGTTCACCGCTGATCGTATTCTGAAGTCCACGCTTCGCGTTAGCACTGCAGATAACGACATCAACGCCATCCTCAACATGGGCATGGTGCCTCAGGGCTACGTGGTCAACAACTTCCTGACCGATCCGGACGCATATTTCATCAAGACTGATGCTCCCAACGGCATGAAAATGTTTGAACGCGTGAACATGAAGACGGGTTTTGAAGGCGACTTCGACACCGGCAACGTCCGCTACAAGGCACGTGAACGCTACAGTTTCGGCTTCAGCGATCCGCGCGGCTTGTTTGGTTCGCCAGGCGCGTAACAAGTTGGAAATTACCGACCAAAAAAGGGGCCTCGGCCCCTTTTTCTTTCTTTAAAAATAGGGTATATTGAGCCTATTCCGGGCCTTCCGGCACATCTGACAGTCCCGGCTGACGACATGCAGACAGATGTGCTCCAACTTGCATGTAAGGAAAAATTATGGCATCCACCACGTTTTCGGGCCCGGTCACGTCCACCAATGGCTTTGTTGGCAATCTCACGGGCAACGTCACCGGCAACGTCACCGGCAACATTGCAGGATCGGGCCGCATCACGCACGCTACGACCGCTGCAATTAACGCCACTGCGACCGCCACAGCCGCAGAGGTAGCAACAGGTTACATCACAGTCACTTCAGCTACTGCTGTAGTCATCACTTTGCCAACGGGCACTTTGCTTGGAGCAGCACTGGGCGCGGTCAAGGGCACGGTTTTTGATCTGTACATTGACAACACCGCAAGCACAAGCTCCGGCGCCGTGACTGTGGCGGTAGCCACCAACGGCATTTTGTCAAGCGCTGCCGCTGACACCCCCGGCAGTTTTGGTGACCTGACAATTCCTGTTGGCGCCACGGGTCTTGCTCGTTTCACCATCATGTTCTCCAGTGCCACCGCATACGTCTTCACGCGCACTGCTTAATTAGGGGGCCGACATGAGCAACAGCAATATTCAGGCAGTCACAAAGACTGCTGATGGCCATGCAATTGGAGGCCGCACAAGAGTAGCTGGCATCTATTTCACAAACACGGCAACGGCCGCGTCTTTTACGTTGAAGAACGGCAGCACCACTGCAGGCACAGCCTTGCTGACTATCACTACCCCTGCTGCGGCCGGAGCCACTGACCTCATCCTCCCGGATATGGGAATTCTCTTTGACTCAGGGGTGTTTATTGATGTCTCTAGCGCTGAAGTTACCAGTGTCACGCTGCTCTTTTATGGTGGGGCAGCGCAGTAATGGCTAAAAAGACCCCTTCCCTTTCGGTCGGTCGCGGCGAGAAATTGCCCGTCTCTAAAGGGGCGGGTCTGACTGCCAAGGGCAGGGCCAAGTACAACGCAGCAACAGGCAGCAACCTCAAGGCCCCCCAACCTAAAGGTGGACCGCGCAAAGACTCCTTTTGCGCGCGCATGGGAGGTATGCCGGGGCCCATGAAAGATGAAAAAGGCAAGCCTACCCGCAAGGCGGCTGCCCTAGCCAGATGGAAGTGCTGACATGGAGATGATGGTATGGAACATTGTTTTGACAGCGGTAGTGGGCCTCATGGGGTTCTTGCTTAAAAGCAAGTTCGACGAGCTTGGGCGTATCGGCATTTTGCTGAACCGCACCCGCGAAGAGGTTGCTAGGGACCACATTACGCGCAGGGAAGTGGACGACCGGGTTGAAAAACTGGTAGTTCACATGGATCAACGGTTTAACCGCATTGAGCAAAAACTCGATGACATGCAAAAAGGACGGACGACATGAAAGCAGCAATGAAAATGGTTAAAAAAGGCGGCAAATCAGTGCCGGCTTTTGCGGCCGATGGCGTTGGCAAAATGAAAAAAGGCGGCACGCCCAAGAAGATGCAAATGGGCGGTCCTGCTGGCGGCATGCCAATGCAGGGCGCGATGCCTCCTGCGCGCGGCCCGATGCCCCAGGGCATGCCTCCCGCAATGAAAAAAGGCGGCGCGGTAGGCATGCACAAGATGCCTAACGGCAAGATGATGAAAGATTCTGACATGGGCGACAAGATGGGTCGCGCTGTTAAACGTAAAACGGCCGACGTCAAGGGCCGTGCAATGAAAAAAGGAGCTTGATATGGCTGGACGTGGAATGGGAGCCGCTTCGCGCGGCGGTGGTGCGGTTGAAAGCGGCCCCGCAAACAAGATGAGGTCTGAGACAAGTACCTCTACGGGTATCCCCAAGATGGCCAAAGGTGGCATGGCCAACAAAGGCAACGTCAATGAACACAAGCGCAGGGCCATGGGCAAACCCATTGGCAAAATGGGCGGTGGCATGATGACCAAGGGTTACGCTGCTGGCGGCATGATGTCTAAAGGCTATGCTGCGGGCGGCGCGGCCAAACGCGCTAAGTAATGGCATACCTCATCAGCAATATTCCGTACTTTAAGTGCTGGGTTAGACGCGAGTTTACCCACATGCACCAGAAGTACCATGGCGAGTACTTGCACGCAAATGTCATTGCGGTCAACGTCATGCCGGATCGTTGCTTGAGTTTTCAGCTTGTGTTTACCGGGTGTGAAAGCCAAGTAGATGGCTCTGAAAACGTGCATGGAGGAGCCATGTGGGCGCGCATGCCGATCACAGCGCTGGTGGGAGATATCCCCCTGGAAGAGTGGCCGGAGCGCATGCCCACCCATTTAGCACAGCCTTGGGACTGCCCTTCTCACCACCACACGGTAATAAAGTTTGCCAGGACCAGCCCCAGCCCTTGGTTGTGCAAAATTGACGGCGAGTTTTACACGGGCAGATACCTGTTCACCGTGGACTATGCCGAGAGCGAAGTGGCCGATTGTCCCGCACAGCACAAGCAAAGTCATGTTTTGCTTTTGACCGATGCAGGCAAGTGGACGGGGAACATTGTGGCGTTGCCAAACAACCGCGTCCGGGTCACAAGCCCCGCGTTTTGGCAAACAGGCGAGGGTGCCCCTGATTTCAAGCCAAGTCAGTGGACGCACTGTGCAGAGCAAGACGACTCGTACATGGACGCACAGGCGACATTTGACAACTTGTACAGCAAATGACTACCTCCAACACGACCACATTTGACCTGTCGATTGATGATCTGATCGAAGAGGCATTTGAGCGCTGCGGCATGCGACCGACCAGTGGGTATCAACTTACGTCGGCACGCCGCTCGCTCAACCTCCTGTTTCTTGACTGGGCCAATCGTGGGTTGAACCTGTGGACCATTGAGCAGGCTACTTATGCTCTAGTGCAGGGAACCAGCAGCATTTCGTTGCCGACTGACGTAGTTAATGTATTAGAGGCAATTATTCGCCAAAATAACCAAGGCATCAACACCGACGTTTACATTGAGCGAATCAGCCGTGAAGACTACCTTAACGTGCCCGACAAGACCACGCAGGCCCGCCCCGCTCAGTTTTACGTAGAGCGCACCAATGTTCCAAAAGTGTATTTTTACCCGGCAGCGGATCAGAACTACACCTTTGTGTACTACCGCATTCGTCGCATCCAAGACGCTGGCGCATACACAAACACTTCCGACGTGAATTTTAGGTTTTTGCCATGCCTGGCGTCGGGCCTGGCCTACTACTTATCGCTCAAGTTTGCTGCCGATCGCGTTTCGGCGCTCAAGGCAATCTACGAGGAAGACTTCCAGCGCGCGGCTTTGGAGGATCGCGACACCGCAAGCGTGCAGTTTGTACCGGATTTAGGGGTATGACATGGCATTTGCCACGGGCATATATTCCTACGGACTGTGCGACTACTGCGGACAGCGGTACAAGTACAACAACCTGCGCAAGAACTGGCGCGGGTTTATGGTGTGCCCAGACGACTACGAGCCAAAGGAGCCCCAACTTGAACCGCTTCGTTACAGGGGGGACGCCATCGCGCTGCGTGATCCGCGACCCGATCGTATTGAACCGGTGTCGGTCTACGTTGGCGCGCCGGGCTTTACCGCCTTTCAAAGTTATGGCAGCGTCCAAGGCGGCACCAACATGCAACCGTATGTGCAGGACCAAGCGCTCATTGCGCAAGGCGTTGTTGGCACCGTGACTGTGAGTATTTCATGACCTACGACGAACTTGTCACCAACATCCGAAACTACACCGAGGTGAACAGCAACGTGTTCACCGCGGCGGTGATTAACACGTTCATTACCATGGCGGAGAACCAGATTCTTCGCGAGATTGACTTGGACGTGTTCAAGCTCGAAGCGACGGGGAGCATGACCCAAGGCAACAAGTTCCTGACGGCCCCTACTGACCTCTTGACGCATCGGTACATGATCCTGACACCCGTGAGCGGCGATCAACTGTTCTTGGACTTCAGAGACACGTCCTTCATGAAAGAGTACTGGGCCAACGGCACTACGCAGGGCACGCCCAAGTATTACGCCGTGTGGGACCAGAACACCTTCTACATTGCGCCCACGCCAAACCAAAACTACAGCGTGGAGCTGGGCTACATTTACCGCCCAACGCAGCTGTCGTCGGCCAACCCCACCACTTGGATCAGCAATAATGCGCCTGAGGCGCTGTTGTATGCGTGCCTGATTCAAGCCTACAGCTACACGAAGGGCCCTGCTGAAATGATGCAGTACTTTCGTGGGGCTTACAAAGAGGCCATTCAAGGTCTTGGCGCAGAACAACAGGGCCGCCGCCGCCGTGACGAGTATCGTGATGGCATGCTTCGCATTCCCCTTAAATCGGATTCACCTGGACCATGATGACATTCCCGTTACCCGGAAGCATAGGCAACGTTTTTGTTGAGACCACGCAAAAACGGGGTTGGACGCCAGAAGAGTTGGCCGTGCGCGCTGCCGACAAGATCATCTTTGTTGGCGATCAGTCGCACCCGGCGGTGCAAGCCCAAGCCCGAGCTTTTAAAGACAACGTCAGGCAGGTCGTATTGTTTTACTTGAAAGAAGCGGTTGAACAGGATCGAGCAACTATTGCCTTACGCCTGCGCGAGGCCGGTCATCCAGACTTGGTTCATTTGTTAGGAGATTAAAAATGGCATTTTCAGGCAATTTTATGTGCACCAGCTTTAAAGTGGAGCTGATGCGAGCGGTGCACAATTTCACGACCGGCACGGGTAATGCGTTTAAGCTGGCTTTGTACGACAACAGTGCATCATTCACTGCAGCAACGACCGCTTACACGGCCACCAACGAGGTGGCCAACTCCGGCACGTATGCGGCGGGCGGCGGCGCGTTGACCAACGTCACGCCCACGTCTACCGGGACGACGGCGTTCACGGACTTTGCTGACCTGTCGTTTACCAGCGCTACGATCACCGCATTTGGTGCGTTGATCTATAACGACACGGCAACCGGAGACCCCACTGTTTGCGTTTTGGACTTTGGTGGGGCAAAGACCTCTACCAGTGGCACCTTTACGATCATCTTTCCAACGGCCGACGCCACCAATGCCATTATCCGCATTGCGTAATGAGGAGCGCAGGTGGCTGATGTCGTTGTTGCCTTCCAAGGCTGGAATGCGTCCGGCGTAGGTTGGGGCGAGCAGCCCTGGGGAGAGGGCGTTCTTGACATCAAAGCCACCGGAGCCGTAGGCTCTGTGCAGGTGACCGCGGACGTGGTCGTTTTACTTTCTGGCGTACAGGCAACTGGCCAGGTAGGTTCGGTTGACCATACGGCGGATGCCAATGTGTCCGTCACCGGTGTTGCCGGCACAATGACCATTGGCACAGTGGCGGTTGAAGCAGACGTTGGGGTGTCTGTAACGGGACTCCAGGCCACAGTATCAATTGGCAGTGTCACAACTGTTGCCGACGCCAGTGCGTTTCTTACCGGCGTTTCTGCCCAAGGAGTGGTTATCCCGGTGCTTGTTTGGAGTGTAATAGATGACAACCAGACGCCTAACTGGCAAAATGTAAACAACGCACAGACGCCTAACTGGCAAAATGTAAACAACGCACAGTCGGTGACTTGGACTCAGGTCCTAACGTAAAGGAAATAACATGGCAAGCAGCTATTCAAGTAATCTTAAAATTGAGTTGATGGCCACCGGCGAGAACTCGGGCACTTGGGGCACCATCACCAATACCAACTTGGGCACAGCGCTTGAGCAGGCCGTTGTTGGGTATGGCAACCCTGACTACACTTCTGACGCTAACCTGACCATTAGCATCACCAACAGTAACGCGGCCCAGGCTGCTCGAGCCTTGGTCTTAAACGTCACCTCCACGTTTGGCAGCTTGACGGCTACTCGTGAGCTGATTGTTCCTACGACCCAGAAGCAGTACATCGTCCAGAACAATACGACTGGTGGCCAAAGCATTACGGTCAAGACCTCCGCCGGCACGGGAATTACCGTCCCTACTGGCCGCAAAGCTCACTTGTATGTGGACGGCACCAACGTCATTCAAATGTTTGACTTTGTTGACATCAACGGCGGCGCGATCGACGGCACGCCCATTGGAGCCGCATCCGCATCCACCGGTTCGTTTACCACGATGAGTCTCAGCACGGCACTCCCCGTTCTGTCTGGCGGCACAGGGGTGACCACCTCGACCGGAACTGGCTCGGTCGTGTTAAATACCAGCCCCACTTTCGTAACGCCAATCCTCGGTACCCCCACCTCTGCCACACTAACCAACGCCACAGGCTTGCCCATCTCCACAGGCGTGGCTGGCTTGGGTACAGGCGTTGCTACTGCGTTAGCGGTCAACATAGGCTCCGCTGGCGCTCCTGTGGTGTTTAACGGCGCTCTAGGCACACCCTCTTCAGGCACAGTGACAAACCTGACCGGCACAGCCTCAATCAACATTAACGGCACTGTGGGGGCTACAACGCCTACGACGGGGGCTTTTACGACGCTGAGTGCTACGGGTGTTACGACTGTGCAAGCTGGAACATCGGCACTCCCTGCTATCACCACGTCAGGCGACACCAACACAGGCATTTTATTTCCTGCTGCGGACACGCTGGGGTTTACCACTGGCGGCACTGAACGGATGCGGATTGATAGTGCGGGGAGCGTGGGGATTGGTGCAGCCCCAACATCAGCAGCTAAAGCCAACATCACTAGCACCAGCGCGGGAGCGTCAACAATTGCACTATCGCTGCAAAATGCATCAAACACCATTAGCTCGGAAACGGTGCTTGATTTAGTTGCCAATGCAAACGGAACAGGGGTACGTTCAGCGCAGATTACAGCTATTAACACCAATGGGTCAACTGGCGTAAATATGGTGTTTAAGATAGCTAACGGTGCAGCACCCGCTGAAGCAATGCGTATAAGCAGCGCTGGCATTTTGATGCACAATAACACTGTGGTTAATAGTCAGAGTAATCCTAACGGCATCCAGAACAACTCTTCAACAGTATTGGAATCCTTTTCAACATCAGCATCATCTAGTCAATCTTTATTCTTTACAAAATCTGCCAACGCCACGGCGGGATCACAAACGGTAGTTACTAATGCTGACGAGTTAGGATCAATCAGGGCGTATGGATCGGATGGTACAGCCTACCAACAATCTGCGCAAATTTTATTTAAAGTAGACGGTGGTACACCCAGTTCTACTTCCATGCCGGGTCGGATTACTTTCTTAACATCGGCATCTGGGTCCGTAATACCGACTGAGCGGTTGCGGATTGATAGTGCTGGATTAACAACCGCCACAGGCACGCTAAAAGTAACCACGGGTGCGGCTGTTGGTAATGCAACACCTAGCACCGGTGGCTTAGCCTTCCCAGCCACGGCGGTTGCCGTTGCCGATGCAAACACCCTAGATGACTACGAAGAAGGAAGTTGGACTCCTGTGATTACATTTACTGGCGGCAACGGTGACACAACAACAGCAGAAGCTGTCGGTGTCTACACAAAAATTGGACGACTTGTTCAAATTGCGTTTAACGTCGAATTTACTGAAACAACAGCATTAACCAATTTGACAATTACTGGAGTTCCGTTTACTGCAGGTGGCACTGTTAGAACTGCTGTGGGTTGTTGGGTTGACAATATGACAACGCTTGTCGGTTCTCCTGTTGCTATCCTTGGCACGGGCGCTACAACCATTCAATTAAATCAGACAACAACCGGCGCAGCAGCAACCATCACCAACCTAAACACTGGCACATCATCCCGTGTTCGCGGCAGTCTTTCATACAGCATATAAGGAGTAAATCATGGCATTATCAGAACAGACCATCCTCAAGCAAGTCACCGTGCTGCCTGCGCAGTCTGCTATCAATGTGCAGTGGGCCAATCAGGTCTTGCGTGACGATGAAGTTATTAGCGAGACATATCATCGAAAAGCATACACCAAAGAACAGCAAGCGGAGTTTCAAGCTGAAGTGCCGGGCGCAGCCACTTATGTTGCTGCTGTTGGTTGGTAACGCTATAACCAAAAAGGAATAAATCATGTCTAACACCTACGAATACAAAGTCACCAACCTGATCCGCAACCCAGATGGCATTGTCGTCACCGCGCAGTTCAGCATCACCGCATCAGACGGCGTTGACAGTTTCACGCACAACTACAACTTTGGGTTTGCTAACAAGCCGGTCACACCAACTGCTTTTGCAGACCTCACCGAGGCCAAGGTGATTGAGTGGATCAAGCGTGATGCTGGTGCTGAGAATCAATTTGAAGCCAGCGCAGACGCTGAACTTGCAGCCTACAAGCTACGCAAAGCAGCGCCAGCAGTGACTTCTGGAGTGCCTTGGGTTAGCTGACAGGAAAGACAAATGATTGACCTCACCAAAGCCATTGGAGCAGTTGCAGCAAGCATCGCAGCCATTGGCGGCGGTTACACCTTGGCGGACAAGTTTGGCTGGTTTGACAGGGCCATCCTTGAATGGTCACCAGAGCATTTCAAAATCACAGCAGCGGCTGGGCAGCCAATCAACGTCACGGTTGCGCGAATCAAAAAGCGCAATGATTGCTCTGTCGAGAGCTTCACGCCAAGCATCCGTGACGCATCGGGCATGGTGCATGAGGCAACGACAACGGCAAGCAAGTTCAGTGGACCAGCGGGGCCAGAGATTGATACGTTTACCTACCAACTCACGATGGTGAGAAAAGAGAAGATTGCGCCGGGTGCAGCTACTTTGCTGGCGACGATCAAGTACAAATGCCCAGAAGGAGAACGCGTGGTGCAGTATCCCCGGCATGCCAACCTAAGTTTTGAGTTGAAAGGGTAATTATGATTCCAGCACTCCTTATGCCCCTGTTATCCCAAGGACTTGGCCTGATTAGCAATGCTGTGATGGCCAAGGGTAAAGAGTGGGTGGAAGAAAAAACAGGCGTAAAGCTCGATCAACCGCTGTCGACTGAAGACACGTTGAAGCTCCGGCAATACGAGATGGATCACGAGGAGGAGCTTTTGCGCTTGCGTATCGAGGAGAAAAAACTCGGTCTCGACGAGTTGCAAGCCTTTGCCGCCGCCATTCAGAATGAGGACAACAACATCTCTGATCGGTGGAAAGCGGACATGTCCTCGGATTCTTGGCTGTCCAAGAACATCCGCCCCATGAGCCTTATTGCCATTTTTGTGGGGTACTTCCTGTTCTCTATGATGTCGGCCTTTGGCCTGGACGCCAACGAGTCCTACGTGTCCTTGCTGGGGCAGTGGGGCATGTTGATTATGGGTGCATATTTCGGTGGACGCACCATTGAAAAACTCGCTGAGATGAGGAGTAAAAAATGAGCCTAAGCAGAGAACAAGCAGCTTTTCTGCGCGACATGTGCCGACTCGTTGAGTTTGCATCTTCCCAAGGGTTTATGGTGACTGCCGGCGAGCTTTACCGCACCCCAGAGCAGCAGGAGCTGTACGTCAAGACTGGCCGCAGCCAGACAATGAACTCGTTGCACTTGAAGCGCTTGGCGGTGGATTTCAATTTCTTCCAAGAAGGCAAGTTGGTCTACGACAAAAAAGTCTTGGCCCCGCTTGGCGTCTACTGGGAGTCGCTGCACCCTTTTAACTCATGGGGCGGAAATGGTGTCAAACTGGTGGACACGCCGCACTTTAGCCGAGGCGACGGCAAGCCTGAATGGAGACGCGTCACATGAAAAACACCCCTGTCTGGGACAAAAAACGTCCTAAGAGCCTTGGCAAGCCCAAAACTTTGACGTCGGCAAAGAAAGCCACCGCCAAAGCCGCCGCCAAGAAAGCTGGCCGCCCGTATCCAAACCTTGTTGACAACATGCGCGCTGCAAAAGGGTAATCATGGCCCTCTTGCGACTCTTCCTCAAACCTGGCGTCGACAAGCAGAACACAGAGTACGGCGCTGAGGGCGGCTGGGTGGACAGCGATTACGTGCGGTTTAGCTATGGGCTGCCGGAAAAACTAGGCGGCTGGACGCAGTTTGGCAACACCACGATTAATTTTGTGGGCTCCACCAGTGACATTTTTACCTGGAACGATTTGGGCGGAGCCCCCTACGCGGTCCTTGGGACAAACCGCAAGGTCTATGTGTTTTACGGCGGTTCGTGGGCCGACATCACACCCATTCGGGCCTCTGGTTCCTGCACTTTTACGACCACCAATGGCAGTACAACGGTGGTTGTCAACGACACTCTTCATGGCGCAGTTACAGGCGACTTTGTCACTTTTAGTGGCGTCACAGGCAACCCGGGCGGGATTACCAACGCCAGTCTTACAAATGAGTTTGAGATTCAATTAGTGCTCACTGACGGCACTTACACGATCGTCTCCCCGACCCAAGCCACCTCCACGACAACGGCCGGCACCGCGACCGCGACCTATCAGATTAACGTTGGCAGCGATATCAGCTTCCTCGATTACGGCTGGGGCACCGGCACGTGGGGCTTGAGCACCTGGGGCACGCCACGGCCCGCCTCTGCCTCGTTGTCGTTGTTGGCCAGGGTTTGGCAGTTTGACAACTTTGGCCAAGTGCTCATTTTGCAGCTGGTCGACGGTGGCATTTACGAGTGGGACCCAGACGACGGAATTATAACGCGGGCCACGGCTATCTCAGGCGCGCCTACCAAATCCAAGTATGCGCTGGTATCCACACCGGACAGGCACCTGGTGTGCTTTGGCACGGAGTCCACGCTGGGTGATCCAACCTCTCAAGACCCGATGTTTGTGCGCTTCTCTTCGCAAGAGGACATCAACGACTTTGTGGCCACTGCAACCAACACGGCCGGCGGACAACGGCTCACGGATGGCAACGAGATTATCTCGGCGCTGCGCTCACGTGGTCAGATATTGATTTGGACAGACACATCCCTCCATGGCCAGCAGTTTATTGGTCCGCCCTACACGTTTGGCTTTCAGCAGCTGGGTGCTAACTGCGGCATCATCGGACCGCACGCTTCGGCTGACGTCAATGGCGTGGCCTACTGGATGAGCAAGGACGCGTTCTTTGTATTTGACGGCACGGTAAAGAAGATTCCTTGTACGGTGCAAGACTACATTTTTGAAGACTTGAACATTGCACAGGCGACTGCTGTGAACGTGGGGATTAACGCCCAGTTTAACGAAGTGACGTGGTTTTATCCGTCATTGAGCAGCGACTATATTAACCGTTTTGTGACGTACAACTACCTGGAAAACGTCTGGTCAGTGGGTTCTATGGCCCGCACAGCGTGGACCGACATTGGCACGTTTGACAAGCCTTTGGCCTCGGAATACAACCCTCTGGCAACCGATGCAACCATTACCACCATTTATGGCCTCACAGCCGGTCGCAGCCATTTGTACAACCAAGAAGATGGTGTGGATGCCGACGGTGTGGCAATTGATGCCTACATCTACTCCGGCTACTTTGACATTGGTGACGGGGACCAAATGCTGTTGATGCAGCGGTTTATTCCTGACTTTAAGCGCCAAGAGGGAAATCTCACTGTGGCCCTTCGCCTGCGCCCTTACCCCCAAGCCACTGCAGTACCCAGCTCTTTAGACCCGTATGTGATTACGCCGACCACGCAGTTTGTCAGCACTCGCGCCCGTGGACGTCAAATTCAATTGCGCATTGAGAGCGATGAGTTGGGCAGCTTTTGGCGCTTTGGCACGATGCGCGTAGACATCCAACCCGATGGCAGTAGATGAATGTATAATTGGGCCATGGGTAAATTTATCAATCGAATCGGTATGTGCTATGGGCGTTTGTCTGTGGTCGCAGACGCCGGAGTGAACGCGAATAAGAAACGCCTGTGGCGCTGCCTGTGTGATTGCGGTAAAGAGGTTGTTATTCCTTCCGGCAGTCTTGCTACAGGAAATACGCAGTCTTGTGGCTGCTACCACCTGGAAAAAATTACACGACACGGGGGATGGAATCGTTCTTCTTACAACACGTGGCGGGCCATGATCAGAAGGTGTCAAAACCCCAAAGATAAGGACTACGTTCGCTATGGGGCACGGGGGATTACCGTCTGCCCGGAGTGGCAAGAATATGTTCGATTCGTGTTTGACATGGGAGAGCCTGGAGAAGGCCAAACACTAGACCGGATTGAAAACAGCCTTGGGTATTTTAAGAATAACTGTCGCTGGGCATCTGGGCACGTGCAGTCAGTCAACTCCCGGCGTAAAACCTCCGTTACAGGACATCGGGGGGTTGTGTATTTGCCTGCTTATCGAAAGTGGCTGGCCAATATCACGGCGCAGGGAAGGCGCTACTACTCTTCGGTTTGTGTGACCTTGGAAGACGCTGTTGCTGCGAGACGGCAGCTTGAACTTGCTTACTGGGAACCCCAGACATGAGCAAAATTACTAACGTCCGCCTGCCCAACGCCGCGCCCTCGGGCTACGACCCGGCGCAGTTTAACCAGTTGGTGCGGTCGCTTGAGCAGGTGATATTTCAGCTCAACAACACCTACACGCCTATCGTTACGGAGGACAAGGACCAAGCGCAAACTTGGTTCCTTGGAAAATAATGGGAAACGCATACAAACGGTTTCAGCAGCCTTTGGTCTCAGCAGTTGCAAACACTGTGTTGACGGTCCCTGCGGCCACAACGGCTATCGTCAAGTCTATTTGGATAGCAAACACAAATGCAGCAAGCACCAACATAACCGTTACTTTTTCCCCTGGCGGAACCGGGACACACTATTTAGTGCCTTTGGAAGCGGTAGCCCCTAATAAATATGTAGACCTTTTGGCTGGCTGGAACGCGGGCCCTTTAATACTTGAGCAGCTCGACGCGCTGGTGGTCACATCTTCGCAAAGCAATGTTTACGTTGTGGTAAGCGCTCTTTTAGTGGACAGAAGCTAGGAATTTAACGGATAATCTTAGCTATTAACGCGTCCTTTCCCGGCGCGCAGCCCACCACGAGGCTCATGGCTAAAACTGGAAAGGACTATCATGGCAGATGAAGGAATCATGGCCCTGCCTCAAGGCATGGGCATGCAGGACAAAGGGGCGCAACCACCGCGCCCGACCGTTACGAGCGCTGACTCGTATGACGCCGCTCAAACGGCGCTTGGCATGGTCAACCCCCAAGAGCAGTCCGCTCTGAAGGAGGCAATTCGTCAGAACATTGGCGACCTTCAAGTTACCCCGCAACAGCTTGACGTGCTGATTCAGGTCCTTGAATACGTCAGCCAAAACCCTGGTGACTACAAGAACCTGCTTCAAAAGATGATTGAAACAGGGGCCCTGGATGAAGGGGACATGCCTCCAGAGTACGACCCCGAGTTTATCGGCGCAATGCTCGCGGTGCTGCAGGAAATGCGCCAAATGCAGGGAGCCGGGGCCCAAGAGCCTATGGACCTGTCCCCTGTTGTTGAGGGACTGCAACCCGTGGGCATGGCCTCTGGCGGGCTGGCCGATGTCGGTCAGTATCTTGCATCCAAGGGCCGGGGCGGCGACCGCATCCTGGCGCACATCACCCCGGAAGAGGCAGCGCTGCTCAAGCGCAGAGGCGGGGCAGGCACTATCAATCCCGCCACAGGGCTGCCTGAGTTCAAAGACGACCCGTTCACTGCTGTTTTTAAAGGCATAGGCGATGTGTTCAAAGGGGTTGCGGACGTCGCCAAAGACATCCTCAAGAGTCCTGTTGGAAGCATCTTGGGCACCATTGCGTTGGCCACGGTCCTCGGGCCAACAGCCATTGGCGCATACCTTGGATCAGCGGGAACGGCGGCACTGGCTTCCGGCACTGTCACTCTTGCAGGCGGCGGCAACATTAAAGACGCCTTAATTTCCGGTGCCATGGGCTACATTGGCGGCGGCGGCACAATCATGGGGGTAAACCCTGTAAGCGCAGTTGGCGGCTATATGTCTGGATTGGCCCCAGTTGGCAGTGCGTTGAACACGGGCCTGTCAACAGGCTTGATTGGAACCGGTATTGGCATGTTAGGCGGCATGCGCCCGGAAGATGCCTTAAAAATGGGACTGACCTCCGGCGTTTCGGCCGGTGCCCTGCAGGGCTTGAGGGCGGAGAGTGGCGGTGGCGTGACCAATGCTCAACAAATGCTTGCAAATCAATCTGGCGGCTCCTCTTCTCTGCAATTACCCCCCGGCGCAGCTCCAAAAGCAGGATATACCGTGGCGGGCTCACAGCCGGGCTTCATGGACAAGATGCTCTCGGGTGCCAAGGACCTGTACGGCGAGTATCTGTCCCCCAGTCGTCCCGGGTTGCCAAAAGACGCAGGTCTTCTTCAGAAGTACGGCCCTTTGGCCTTGGCCGGCACTGCGGTTATGGCCGCTACAGGCGGCATGGAAGGCGAGCCCGCCGACCAGAACCCCCTGTACAACCGCTACTACACCGGTTCCGATTACATAAGGGATAACCCTGACAAGTTTAAAGGAGGCCTGAGCAGCTATACCAAGCCAGCCGTGCCAAGAAATCCAATTGTCCCAGCGCCTTCATACGACACTATTTCTGTGACGATGCCTACGAATGCCATTCCAACCGGCGTGACCAGAAGCCCCGGAGGCGTGGCGCAACCTTACAACATGGAGGGCCTGTACAACGTCCCGCTTATCTATGGCCCAGACGGCCAACTCCGTCGCATGGCTAAGGGCGGGGATGCCAAAATGACAAACTTTCCTCGCCGCGACGGACCTATCAACGGCCCCGGCACTGGGACTTCGGATGACATCCCAGCAATGCTGTCAGACGGCGAGTTCGTGTTTACGGCCAAAGCTGTGCGCAATGCCGGGGGCGGCAGTCGTCGCAAAGGTGCGGCGCGCATGTACAAGTTGATGAAGAAGCTCGAAGGTGGAGCCGTTAAGGGGAAATAAATGACAAGCGAAACAGTTACCCAACGAATAATTGGGGAATCCCCGGAAATTGAGGCCTATAAGCTCAAGCTACTGGAAGAGGCCCAGAAGCTGGCTTTTACCCAAGGCGGAGGCCAGACGCTTGCCCAGCAACTGCCTGACTACCAGGTAGCAGGGTTTACTCCCGCACAGCAGACAGCTCTTAACGCAGCTAAAGCGCAGGGGGTTGGGGGCTATTCAAACTACATGGATGCTGCCAAGACGTCATTGGTCAAGGGATACGACACCGCCGGTGCAGCCGCTGATGTCTTGCGCGGCGCGGACACCCGGGCGCAATTTACCGACGCTCAACGGGCCATGGGCCAAGCAGGTGGGGCCACGGCCAATATCGCCTCGGGCATCGGTCAAATCAATCAAGGCTTGGGGTATCTTGACACGGCCGCGCAGCGCGCCGCTGCATCCGACACCACCGGTCAGTTTGGCGCGGCGCGTGCAGATGTGGCCTCGGGCCTCGGAGCGCTGGCCACGGGCCAGAACATGGCTGCCTTGTCCAGCCAGGCCAACTTGCAGCCTGCAACGTCTGCCATTTCCCAAGGCATCGGAGGCCTGACTCAAGCCCAGCAGATGGCGCTGGGTTCTGGCGCGGCGGATTTCAGAGGCTCTCAAGCGCTGATGCAGCAAGCTGCCGGGCAGCTTCAAGGTGCGCAGCCCAACTTTAACTACGCGGGCCAAGTAATCAACCAAGGCTTGGGCCAAGGCCAACAGGCTGTTGGCATGGCTGCTCAAGCTGCTCAACAGCCGGGGTTTATTGCACAAGACGTAGCGCTTGGTCAGGCCACACGTGCGGCCCAGCAGGCTGGCCCTTCTGACTTTAGGCCGGCAGTTAGCGGCCTTCAAAATGCAGGCCAGCAAGCCGCCCAAGCCTCTACCATGGCGCAGCAAGCTGCTCAACAGCCGGGTTTTGGCCAAGCTGTCAACCAAGGCCAAGAGGCTATTGCGATGGCGCAGCGGGCCGCCGCTCAACCAGGAATAAACCAAGGCATTGGCGCGCTTTATCAAGGTGCACAGCAGGCCGCCGGAAGCCGACTCGGAGCCGCCCCACAGGGGACAGCCGCGCAAATGGGGGCTGCCCAACAAGTTGGAGCGGCGCAGGTAGGAACGGGGAATTTGCAAGCAGCGCAAACCGGTTTTAACCCCGCTTTATCTGCCTACCAAATGGGCCCTGCCCAGCAGGTTGCAGCGCAGCAGGCGAGTGCAGGAAACTTGCAAGCAGCGCAGACGGGTTTTAAGCCCGCCCTGTCTACCTATCAAATGGGTCCTGCCCAGCAGGTTGCAGCGCAGCAGGCGAGTGCAGGAAATTTGCAGGCGGCGCAGACGGGTTTTAGGCCCGACCTGTCGACCTATCAAATGGGCCCTGCCCAGCAAGTTGGAGCGCAGCAAGTTGGAATTGGCCAATTAAACGCCGCACAGACCAGCTACGCCCCCAACGTGCAAGCGGCGCAAATGGGTCCTGCTCAACAGGTTGGAGCGCAACAAGTTGGAATTGGCCAATTAAACGCTGCACAGACCAGCTACACCCCTAACGCGCAAGCTGCGCAAATGGGTCCTGCCCAGCAGGTAGCAACGGGGTCCATTACTGATACTGGGACCTTGCAGAACTACATGTCTCCGTACATGCAGGATGTAGTAAACCAACAGGTCCGAGAAGCTGAAAGAGCTGACAGTATTGCACGCCAGGGCCGGGCAGCACAGGCGGTTCGTTCTGGCGCTTTTGGAAGCGAGCGAGAGGGGGTTATGGAAGCCGAGGCCGCAAGAAACTTCAGCCAACTGCGCTCTAACATCGTAGGACAGGGCCTGCAACAGTCTTACCAGCAGGCCCAGCAACAGTTTAACACTGAACAGCAGGCTCGACTAGCCGCACAACAAGCCAATCAACAAGCAGGTCTTGCTGTTGGGCAGCAGAATCTGGGCTCTCAGATGCAGGCCCAGCAAATAAACACTCAGGCGGGATTGCAAACCGCCCTTGCAAACTTAACCGCCGACCAGCAGGCTCGTGTTCAGCAAGAAGCCAACCGTCTGCAAGCCTCCGGGATGAACCAACAGGCGGCGTTGCAGTCCGCGATGTCAAACCAGCAGGCAGGGCTTACGGTTGGGCAGCAAAATTTGGGTTCTCAAATGCAGGCCCAACAGCTGAACACGCAGGCGGGGCTGCAAACCTCTCTTGCAAACTTGACTGCTGACCAGCAGGCTCGTGTTCAACAGGAATCCAACCGGCTGCAGGCTTCCGGGATGAACCAGCAGGCCGCTCTTCAAGCCGCGATGGCAAACCAACAAGCCGGCCTTTCTGTTGGGCAACAAAACTTAGGGGCCCAATTAGGAGTGCAGCAGCTCGGCACTGAAGCGCGCCTACAAGCCTCCCTTGCAAACTTGACTGCTGACCAGCAGGCTCGTGTCCAACAGTCGGCGAATCAGTTGCAGGCTTCCGGGATGAACCAGCAGTCGGCCCTTCAAGCCGCGATAGCAAACCAACAAGCCGGCCTTTCTGTTGGACAGCAAAACCTTGGGGCTCAGTTGGGAGTGCAGCAGCTCGGCACTGAAGCGAGCCTACAAGCTGCTCTTGCAAACTTGACTGCTGACCAACAGGCTCGTGTTCAACAGTCGGCGAATCAATTGCAGGCCTCCGGGATGAACCAACAAGCTGCTCTTCAAGCGGCAATGGCGAATCAGCAGGCGGGCCTTACTGTTGGGCAACAAAACTTGGGTGCTCAGTTGGGGGTTCAACAACTTGGTACGCAAACAAGGCTGCAAACCTCCCTTGCAAACCTGACTGCTGACCAGCAGGCGCGTATTCAACAAGAATCCAATCGACTACAGGCCTCTGGGATGAACCAGCAGGCCGCTCTTCAAGCCGCGATGGCAAACCAGCAAGCGGGCCTTACTGTTGGACAGCAAAACCTTGGTGCTCAACAGCAAACCTCTTTGGCCAACCAGGCAATGCAGGGACAGTATGGGCTTGCCAATCAACAGGCCGGGCTTCAGGCTTCAAATATGCTGCAACAAGCAGGCATTGGGCAAATTAACGCCTCTGCCCAGCAGGCCGGATTTGGTCAGCAAGCGGCGCAGTTGGCGGCTCAACAGGCCGGCCTTCAAGGGCAGCTTGCTAGTCAACAAGGCCAGTTGGGGCTTCAAGCGGCCCAACAGAGGTTTCAACAGGCCGGCTTTGACGCTCAAACTGCCATGCAAATGGCACAACTGCAACAAACGCAGACCAGTCAGGCCGCGCAACAATCTCAGTTGATGCAAGGTATTGGCAGCATGTACGGACAATCGGCCCAAGCACAGGGCCAATTGGGTCAGCAAGCAGCGCAGTTGGCTGCGCAGCAAGGCCAGTTAGGACTGCAGGCCGGCTCACAGCTTGGATCGCTTGAGGCGCAACGGGCACAACTTGGGCAAGCAGGTGCGGGGCAGTTGGCCAGCATCGGGCAGCAAGTTGGCGCGCAAGCTGGGCAGCAGGCGCAACTAGGGCAAGCCGCGGCAGGCCTTTACGGCAACCTGGCGCAGAACCAAGTGGCCGCGGGCCAAGGCCTTGGGCAGTTGGGCGTGCAACAGGCGCAGTTGGGCCAAAGTGCCGCGGGCCAGTTCCTGCAGGCAGGGCAGCAGTATGGAAACTTGGCGTCCCAAAGCGGCGCGTTGGCCGGCCAGCAGGCGTCGATCAACCAGAACATTGCCAACTTGATGATGCAGCAGAGCCAAGCGCGCAACCAAGCCGCTCAAACCGCAGCAGGCATTTATGGACAACAGGCGCAGCAGTACCAAGGCCTTGGCCAAGGCATCGGGCAGTTGGCGTCACAGCAGTTTGGTATTGGCCAACAGACCGCCCAGGGCTTGGGCCAAGTGGCGGGGCAGTTGGGTCAGCTTGGGGTGCAAGCAGGCGCTCTGGGCCAAACAGCACAGGCGCTGGGGCAAGGGGATATCAACTTCCTGTACAACACTGGGCAGGCGCAGCAAGCGTTCAACCAGCAAGCGCTGGACGCAGCTCGTGCCAACGAACTGCAGCAGGTCTATGCGCCGTACCAACAGGCCGCTTTCCTGTCCGACATCTACAAGGGCGCGCCGTCTACGCAGATGTCCACGGCGGTGGCCAGTCAACCAACGGCAAGCCCATTCCAACAGGCCGTGGGCATTGGCCTGGGGGGACTCGCCACTGCCGCTGGCGCGAAAAAAGCCGGTCTTTTCTAAGAGGTCAATATGAGCAAAAAGATGATGCGCGAAGACGACGACATCGAGAACATGGGGATCATGCAAGGATTCATGGACTCCATGGGTGATGAGGGCGACGACGAAGACGAGGGTGAAGACCCCGAAATGATGATGGAGCGTCGCCCCAACTCTCCTGAAATTTTGATGAACAACCTGCGGGGCGATATGCGCTCTATTGACGCTCGTCGTGACGAGTTGGCCGATCTTGTGGGCTACCAAGCTGCCACTGAGACGCCCGAGCAGGTGCTGGCAATGCTGCAGCCGATTCTGGCGCAGCAGGGCGGCGGCGGGATTGGCGCGCTTCCCCAATCACAAGACATGGCCCAAGGGCCGCAACCCCCGATGATGGGTGGCGCTCCTGGTATGCCCCCTCCTGGCATGCCCCCAATGCCTCCTGGCGCAGGCGCGCCTCCTTCCGACCAGGGCGGTATTGCCGCTTTGATGGCGGGGATGGGTGGCGGTGCACCTCCTGGGCCACCGGGCGCTCCTCCTGGAATGCCCCCTGGAATGCCCCCTGGAATGCCCCCTGGAATGCCCCCAACCGACATGCCTCCAATAGCCATGGCGCGCGGCGGGTACGTTCAAAATTTTCAACGAGGGTCTAACCCGGCGGGTGTGACCTCTACGACAGAAGACGACAGCGAGTCCAACGAGGAGTTGCTGGCGTACCCGCCTGAGTTGGTTGCACTGGCTAAAGCCCAGATGCAAAGCCTGTTGGGCCAAAGACCAGCAGCCGTGCCAACACTTGCAGCAGGCATGAAGACCCGTTTGCCCGAGTATCAAGCCTTGCTTGGCGCTGACAAGGGCCGTGGCAACGCAGAAGCACAGCTCTTGTTTGAACTGGGCCAACGGGCCTTTAATTTTGGGGCCAACACGGACGACCAAGGTCGGCCATTGCAGGGCGGATTCTTTGGCCGACTGGCCGGCGCTGCAAAGTCGCTGCCGGGGGCCATTGGCAAACACGTCGAAGCCATGAACAACATCGACCTGAAGCTCAAGTCGCTGGCATTGCAGGCGGCTGAGCAGGACCAGGACCAAGTCGTAGCGCAGAACACCAAGTTGCTGGACACCAAATCCCGCGTCTTTAGCGATATCTTAAAAGCCAGCGCCAAGGCTGAGGCTGCCAAAATGAAGGGTGTTGGCACCAGTATTTTTGGAAAAGGCGACTGGCAGTGGAACGTGGTCAACATGCCAGGCCTCATAGAAAGTTACGCTGCGGGTACAACAACGCCAGCAGAAGACAAGCTCGTCTCATCGGCCATTACCGTGTTCAAGACCCCTCGTTTTGAGACCCGGTTTGACCCAGTAACACGTGAACCGTATACCGTGCAGATGCCGGTCGTGTTGCCCGACTTTGTAAAGCAGGCAGAAGCTGCCAGGATGAAGATTGGAAAGCCCGTCGCAGCTACCCCTGCTTTGGTGCCGGCAGGCAACCCTGCTCAGGTTGAGGCCTCCGCCAGCCAAAGTGCGCCAGCCGCTGCTCCTCCATCGGTGGGCGCTGCATTTCCCTCGGCGGTTGCTGAACCCTCCCCGCTGGTCGCTGGACCCTCCCCGCTGGTCGCTGGACCTCTATTACCTTTAAGCGAACCTCCTAATTTCGTGCTCGCAGCTCCAATGCCCCCACCGCCGGCTTCTGCGGCAGCTCCGGCTCCTGCGGCAACTCCGGCTCCTGCGGCAGCTCCGGCTCCTGCGGCAACTCCGGCTCCTGCGGCAGCTCCGGCTCCTGCGGCAACTCCGGCTCCTGCGGCAGCTCCGGCTCCTGCGGCAGCTTCAACTCTTAGGGCCGCACCGACTCCTGCTGCCGCACCGCAAAAGCTGTCTCTGTGGAGTGACCGCTTTAAAATTGCGGGGCCTATAGCCTCCGCCATTAGCGCGTTTTCAAGCATTCCAGGTCTTGGGGACCCTGCCGCAGCCATTACCTTAGCGCGTAAAAAAGCGGAGTTGGATGCTGAACGCTTGATTGAAGCCATGCTCAAAAGCACACAAGGCAGTGTTCGGGAACAGGAGCGTCTTGCAGGTGTTTACGACATTCGTCCTTCCGGCTTCACGGACCCGGATGTTTACGGCACGCGCTTGATTGTCCTTGGTATGTCCCTTCAGTCAGGCATTAAAGAGTTTGATGCACAGGGCGCGGACAATTCCGGGTTGGCTCCAGAGGCCAAGAGCAGGGCGCGTACAAAGGCCATGGAGTACAAGAAGTTTTATTCCGAGCTAGGGCTCCCGCCCCCGGTGTATTCCGAGGCAGAATATAGAAAATATCCCCCCGGCACAGAAGTACTGTGGCAGGGCAAAACGCCCGCTAAAGTGTCCGCTCGTTCCAAATAAGGCAGAAGCATGGCAGACCCAAAAGACAAGATTACCTCCGATTCGGGTCTTCCACCGGGGCTTGAGCCTATTGGGGGCGCGCCAAGTACGCGCATCTTCTCTGAGCCTTTTAAGGACACCTCCGGAGCCGAGGCGCTTCCAGTAGGCCTTGAGGCTTCACGCCCGACTCTTGGCCAACGGGCCGAGGAGGCGGCTATTGGAGCCGCCCAGGGCG
>Ga0315905_10000371_pt1 | contig 49475 bp, 62 predicted proteins | sample LakEriMetagenome_5_FD_203522 | JGI IMG/M metagenome (GOLD analysis project Ga0315905, IMG submission 203522) | Freshwater fungal communities from buoy surface, Lake Erie, Ohio, United States - Buoy 4 MA121 | ecosystem: Environmental > Aquatic > Freshwater > Lake | place: USA: Lake Erie, Ohio...
GTGCGCCTATCTATTACGACAGCGCCAATACCGCGTATTACCTCGATCCGGCGAGCACGGGTACGTCGCTCATCACTGCGGGCGGCGTTTACGCTGCGGGCCAAGTTCGCGCTGCGGGTTGGTGGGGTGACGCTTCTGCCAGCGCCACTGGTTTGGCGGTTGAGATTGGTGAAAGTGGTGGTCGTGGTTACGTTCTGACATACAGCCGTGACGCCTCTGCCTACGGCCCGATGTCGTTTGAAGCGACAGACTTTACCTTCACGGGTATCAGTGGCGGGTTCATTGGTGTCAACACCAGCGTCCGTGCGCCCATCTTCTACGACAGCAACAACACGGCTTATTACGTAGACCCCGCCAGCACCTCGAACCTTGTTGGTCTGACGGTGGCTAACGAGATAAGCGGCAACATTAGCGGGTATTCCAGATACCTTCCGACTGCGTACATTGGGGGCCAGCAGCTTAACCCGCAGACCTACTTTAGCAGCAGCATCGGCTTGAAGGTCGCAATGACCGCTGTGGCTGGCGTCTGGAGCGACACGCTCTGGATCAACGGTTACGCGGGTGGCGATGTGCCAAACATGTGCGCGCTTCACACCTCACGGCAAGCTACGCCCCGTATGTGGATTAGTAGCCAGTCGGATGTCGGAACAAGCTACGGCACTCTCTACGAGTTCCCGACGTTGGGCTATAACTCCGGCAACACCAACGCCCTTTTCGCGGGGATTTTCTACGACAGCGCCAACACCGCACGTTATTTTGACGGAACCACAGGGATAAACTTCACTACAGGCTCCAGCAGTCGCGTTACCGTATACTCGGACGACAGTGGATTTCATGTAGTTAACTCAGAGGGCGTGGGTGGGGACGTCAGGCTTGGCGCTGCCTATAATCTTCCGGGGATATACAATAACCCAAATCTGTATATACAATCTGAAAGCGCAATTTACTTTCACATCGGCAATGCGCAAAAGGGGTACTTTGACAGTTCATCAAACCTGTTCGCCAACGGTTCGATGCGTGCGCCAATCTTCTACGACAGCAACAACACTGGCTATTACCTCGACCCTACCTCTACAACATCACTCCGCACAGTTGGCTCATGGCGGTCAGACAGCGCCGCATGGGACGGTGAGTTTAACGGCAAAATCCAATACCACGCTAACAACTGGTATTTCCAAGCCGCGAACGCATGGCTGTTCCGCCGGTCTGACAGCAACACTGCATTTTCGATATCTCAAGCGGGTGAGGCGTCATTTTTTGGGGCTATTGCTACAATCAGCAACTACAGCCCGGCCAACTACGCCATCCGGCTGACGCCGAATATGCACATAAACGCGGTTGCTGGAAACGCTGTTATTCTTAACTGGGACAACGGAACCACATCGGGCTTGACGTTCCGTATCGGCAACGGTGCCGGTAGTGACGTATTTACTACGTATGCCAATGGGGCCGTATACGCTTCAATTATATACGATATTAGCAACAGCGGGTATTACCTCGATCCGGCTGGCACAACCCTCCTAAACACCTTCACATGCGCGGGTAGTATTACCACTAGTGGCTCCGTAACTGTGGGTAACGGCGCAGCGGCCAGTTACATCTACATGGCGGACAGCGACGAGGGCACTCGTATCATCCACTGCAACAGCCAGCGTGTCGGCTTCCTTGCACAAAACGGGAATTGGGGTTCTTGGTGTGATGATGACGGGTCGTGGCGGACTGACCACGCCATGTATTCGCCGGTATATTACGACATTAACAACACTGGCTATTACGTTGATCCGGCCAGCACTTCCGTTCTTTACCAAATAAACACTGGTGTCGGTATTAACCTATCGGGGGCCATCGCTCTCAATGGCTCTGGCGCAACACTAGCCAACTCCATCGGCGCTCGTCTAAGTGAGAACTACGGCCCGCTGTGGAACTGCGATAACAGCGCAACATGGCACCACCAAGTTATCAACGGTTCGATGCTATGCGGGTTTACAGCAGGCGGCGTCAACTGGGGTAGTGGTAGGATGGTCGCCAATAACGACATCCGTGCGCCTATTTTTTATGATTATAATGACACGGCGTACTACTTAGACCCTAACGGCACGAGTAGCCTAAATTCACAGTGTATTGGTTCTTGGTACTTCAGGTCTAACCGGAATACCAACGACAGCGGCGCTCCGCTGCAAGCGTATTCTACCGGTGGTCTAGGCGCTACAATGGCGTTCCACCGTGCCGGTGTATTCGCGGTTAACATGGGCCTCGACAGCGACAACGTATTCCGTATCGGTGGTTGGTCTGCTTCAAACAACTTAATCCAATTGGATATGTCCGGCAACTTCACGGCGCTTGGTAACGTCACGGCTTACTCGGATGCTCGCCTGAAGAAAGACGTAAAGACGATTTCTGGCGCTCTGGGTATCGTCGGTAAAATGCGCGGCGTCACATACACCCGGATAGACACAGACAAGGCTGGCGTCGGCGTCATTGCGCAAGAGATGCTTGAGGTTATGCCACAGGTGGTCCAACAAGGCGTCGGAGACGACGACACGCTATCAGTTGCTTATGGTAACCTTGTTGGTGTATTAATAGAAGCAATCAAGGAACTCGAAGCCCGCGTGGCTCATTTGGAAGGAAAGTAAATATGGCACTTACGTACACATGGGCGATCACGTCCTTGAAGAAAACCACGGATGTCGCACTCGACATCGACAACGTCGTCGTGCAGACCACATGGACCTGCACTGGCACGGACGAAGACGGCGACAGCGGCACGTTCAACGGCGCTACGCCTTTCCCGCTTTCAACCGTAGACCCTGCTACGTTCATCCCTTACGAAGATTTGACCGAGGCTGACGTCCTTGGTTGGATACAAGCCGTTGTTGTCGGTTCTTACAAGGAGCACGTCGATGCGCAAATCAACAAGCAGATTGCCCTAGAGAAAGACCCAGTAGTGGACGTTCCCGAAGGCGATTTTCCGTGGGAAGAACCAACCCCGACACCACCAGCTAGTTAAAGGAGACAGAATATGAACCCCGAATTGGACCATCTCGACGTAGACAATCAGGCGCAAGCCGCACAACAGGAGCCAGTTGTAAAGCTGGAACTGGCCGTCAACGACGTGAACCTCGTTCTCGCCGCATTGCAAGAGCTGCCACACAAGGTAGCCGACCCGCTGCTGCGCAAGATTATGGGCCAAGCAAACGCCCAGCTTGCTCCGAACGCCGCGTAACATGATCGAGCAGCTCATCAGCCGGGTCTTCTACGCCCGCAACGTCGCACACTTCGAGCATTGGCGCGCCACGGGCACGGGCAGCTTCTCGAAGCACATGGCGCTGGGCAGCTTCTATGACGAAATCATCGAAGCTATCGACGACCTTGTAGAAGCCTATCAGGGCGCGTTCAACATCATCGGGGACATACCAGCTCCCGATGTGTCTGAACGCGACGTGCTGAAGCTGCTTGAGGCCGACGCGGCATGGATTGAAGAGCATCACGAAGACATCTGTCAGGGCAATCGGGCTGTCGCTAACCTGATTGACACCCTGACAGGTGTGTACCTCAGCACCATCTATAAGCTGCGGAACCTGAAATAATGGACACGAACACCCTCTTCACCGTCCTTGGTTTTGTTATCACCGCCCTGAGCTTCATCGGGGCGTTGATAACCGTCTGGGTCAACCTCACCAACAAGCTGACGCTTTTGGAGGCGCGCCTTGGCTTTGGTGACGAGAAGTTCAATGCCATCGACAAGAAATTCGACGAGGTGATGATCCACCTCCGCCGGATTGAAGATAAATTGGATAACAAGGCGGATCGATGATGAAGCGGGTTCTGTTCGGTTTTGTGGCCGCCACTAGCGCGGCTTCTCTTGTGTTCGCGCAGACCGCGCCGGTATCGGTGGCTCCGACGGAGTATATCTACAACACGACCACCAATAGCACGTCGAACAACACCAACACGTCCACCAACACGAACAACAACAATTCCACCAGCACGTCGACGAACACGAATAACAACAACAGCACGTCTGCCAGCACGTCGGTCAACACGAACAACAACGCCAGCACGAGCACGTCGGTCAACACGAACAACAACAACAACGTGAGCACGTCGGTCAACACGAACAACAATGTTTCGACGAACACGAACATCAACCAAAATACTGGCACGATGACGAACATCAACCAGAACACCAACGTCAATTCTGGCACGATGACGAACATCAACCAGAACACCAGCACGTCGGATAACGTCAACCGGAACATCAATACCGACACGAGCAACAGCACGATCAACCAGAGCGTGAACAGCAGGTCCGATAACACCAACCGGAACATCAACAACGACACGTCGAACTCGACAATCAACAGCACGACGAACAACGTCAATCAGAACAACAACGTCAACGTCTCCGACAGCAAAAGCTATAGCGAGAACGTCTCTCGGCAGGTTATCGATCAGAACATCAAGTCGCCTCCGCCCAGCGCCATCGCGCCAAGCATGATGTCCTACAGCCAAGATCTTTGCACCACTGGGCAGTCTGGCGCAGTGCAGACGCAAATCATCGGCCTGTCGGCTGGACGCACTGTGCGCGACCAAAACTGTGAGCGGATGAAGCTCTCGAAGACCCTGTACGACATGGGCATGCGCGTCGCTGCCGTGAGCCTCCTGTGCCAAGACACCCGCGTCTTCAGGGCAATGGAGATGGCTGGTACGCCCTGCCCGTTCATGGGCGCAATCGGTGAGGCTGCGACAGCGGCATGGGAAGAAAATGCCGACCGCCGCCCCGACGCAGACTAAGCGTCTAATCTCTTTACTGGCTGCATTGCTGGTCAGTACATCTGCGGCTGCGCAGACCTACGAACCTGCCTTAATCCCGCCGCAAATTCTCGGCGCTCCAACCACAATGACACCGCTCAATTTGGGCGATGATAACACGCGGAACGTGGCTCTCGGCTTTGAGTTCGATTATTGGGGCCAGACATTCAGTGACGTTTGGGTGTCGTCGAACGGCTTTGTGTCGTTCCAAAGCGGCAATCATCTGTGCTGCAACGGGCAGCCTATCGAGATGGCGCAGCGCAACACCATTTACGCCTATTGGTCTGACCTGATTAGCTACACGGGCAACCCCTATTATCGCCGCGACGACGGCTCGATCCTCTTCGGCTGGTACGGCGTGAACGAGTATGGCACGAACAACAGCAGCACCTTCGAGATTGGCCTCTTTGCCGACGGTAAGATACAACTGAATTTTGGCAATCTGGGCTTCTCTGGCTACCGCGACTTTACTGCGGGCCTCACCGGCCCAACTGCCGACGATAACATCCCGCTCTTCTACGGGCGCAACGCGCAGTTCCTTCAGAACCAGTCGGGCCTCTTGTCGTGGATTGCGCCCGAGCCAGAGGTTGTGCCTGTTGACTGCAACGCAACGCCCATGGACCCCACTTGCCCACCGGCATCCGTAGCCATCGATGTCGGCGCACCTGATCCTACGGAAAGCACATCGGACACTGCCGTTGCTTCAGTCGAGCAGACGCCGCAGGAAGAGGTGCAGATGGAAGATGTGGCCGAGCAGGAGATTGAAGAGGCGCAACAGGCGCTGGAGACTGCCGAAGTATCGCTCGAGGCTGACGCCGAAACTGAGGAGGCTGCCGTTGAAGAGGCGGTCGAAGACGACACCGTCGAAGAGCTGGTGGCGGAACAGGATTTAGAAGATATTGATGACGAGCGCCTGTCCCCTGAAGAATTGGCTGCATTGGCGGCGCAAGGCCCCGAAGATGATAAAGAAACTTTAGCCAGTGAAACCTTGGCGTCGCTGGAAGGCGCAGAGAACGCTTTGGAAAGCCAAGACGCATCGGGCGCGGAGCAAGAAGCAAATACTACGGCGCTTGAGGAGAGCGCGCAGCAATCGGCCTTCTTCGAGGAGGCCGAACAGGCCAGCCAAGCGTCGGCCTTTGAAGGCAGCGCACAATCGGTGCAGGGCTTTGCTGGCTTCCAAATGCGCGTTGATTTTGGGTCGAGTGCTTCCGTTGCAGGCGGCAGCGGTGTCGGCCTTGGTTCGTCACCGCTCGACGCCGCCATATCAGTGGGCAGCCCTGTTTCGATGGCTAATACCTTTGAAATTCTGAACAGCGTCGGCGGTCAAAGCAACGCCGCGCCCGCTGCGGCAACCGCCTCATCTGAAAAGTCAGAAAACGAGATGTCGGAAGGCCAATCGGAAACCATCAATGAAATGGGGGCCGTGCCGGGCTTCGCTGCGTACACTCAGACATCCCTGCAAGATAGGGCTGACTTTTACGCAATTCGTGATATATACAGCCGACGTAGGCTGCAAGACGCAAACTTTGAATTGTATCGACTGATGCAGACGAATGATGCCCGCTGGCAGGAGATGGTAGATGAGCAGTACAGATGAGGAACCCAAGGTCGCCTTTGATGAGAGCGGCTTCAGTTTTAAGATTGGTGGCCTGAGCAGCGGCAAGATTGCCATTATCTTCGCGGCTATATCGACCATTGTCGGCGGCCTCTGGGCTGGCTTCCAAGTGTATCAGCAGTTCTTGACCATGAAGGAAGTGACCGCTGCCTATGTGCCGCCGGATCTGTCGAGCATCGAGAACCGCATTTCGGTGCTGGATGAGCGCGTCACGAGCGTCGAGCGCCTGACCAAGATTAACAGCGAAGCCCTCAACTACATGACGGGCAGCATTTCCAGCAGCGTGAGCGGTACGCGCCAGACGGTTGACGCGGTGTCGAGCAGCGTTAGGAATAGCGACGCGCAGAACATGGCGATGCAGCGCGCTGTCATAGAGCAACTGCGTCAGCAGGATCAGGAGCAGCAGCGTCGCATCAAGGAACTTGAGGCCGAGACTGCCGAACGTATTCAAAAGACGCTGGCGAACCCGCTGGCCGGAAAGGACTGATGATGGAAGATAAATTAATGGAAGCGCGCATCAAGGCGCTCTTGTTGGCTGCTCGCACGATGGCGTTTGTCATCTGCGCCATTACCTGTGCTATGATTGTTGGCCTGTTCGTGTCGAACGAAATCATCGACAACAAGGACGTCTTCGGCCTCCTAAGCTACGTCATGACCTCGGTTGTCGGCGCAGTTGCTGGCTCCTACGCCACGCTGATGGGCATGAAGGGTGAGCTGGTTCCACCGCCGCCAGAAGACCGCAACGATCCTGAGCCTGAGCCTGCGGCCCCTGTAGCGCCTGAACCAGACCCACTACCGCTTACACCCGACATGGTCGCACCAGCGCCAAAGGCATATGACGATCCGCAAGATACAGTATTCATCGACACGCCAGATGATGACGACGATGACGACATGGAGCCATGGGAAAAGTATCGCAACGATTTGCGCTATGATGCCAACGGCGACGGCGTGGTTGACGAAAATGACTTTCCAGATTGGCGGAGTGCGGGGAAATGAGCCTTATAAACCTTCAAAGTAAATGTGGATGCCATCCAGATGGTGCGTTCGGACCGGGGACACTGAAATCCGCCTGCGCCCATTTCAAGCTGAACAAGAACCGCGCCGCGCATTTCTTTGCCCAGACGGCGCACGAGAGCGGAAACTTTAAGGCCTTCAGCGAAAACCTGAACTACGGCGCAAAGGGACTGCGCGGCATCTTCGGAAAGTACTTCCCGACCGATGCACTCGCCAAGGCGTATGAGCGTCAGCCGCAGCGCATAGCCAATCGCGTCTATGCCAACCGTATGGGTAACGGCGATGAAGCGTCTGGCGACGGGTGGAAATACCGGGGCCGGGGTCCGCTCCAGCTCACCGGGAAGAACAACTACCGCGCATTCGGGAAATACATTGGTCGCGAACAGGAGATTTTGGACAATCCAGACCTCGTCGCTACCGAACTCGGCTTTGAAAGCGCCCTGTGGTTCTTTGACGCAAACAAGCTCTGGTCGATCTGCGACCAAGGCATCAACGACGCTGCGATCCTTGCCCTGACAAAGCGGATCAATGGCGGAACCCACGGCCTTGAAGACCGTAAATTGAAAACCAAGAAATATGCTGCTTGGCTCTAAGGAGAAGAACAATGGATTTGAAAAGCGTATTGAAGAAGGAAGCCGAAAAGGCGATCCTCAAGAAAGCCACCAACAAGATCTTGCCGATGGACGGAGACGCGCCGAAATTCGGTAAGAAAAGCAAAATCGCAGCCGTTCTTATCACTTTCGCAGGCATCGCAACTGCCCTCGCCGAATATCTGTAGGCGGTGTCTGTCCAAACCAATAAAAAACAGGTATAGAGGCCCCTATGTCCACGACAATGACCTTCGAGAGCCTTCAACAGGATGTCCGCCGCTACCTTGAGCGCGGCGCGACACTCGCGTCTGACGCTGTCGTTTACGAGCAAATCCCGCGCCTCATCAACTTGGCGGAGCGCAAGATTGCTCGTGAACTCAAGGTTCAGGGCTTCATCAATGTCGTGACGGGCGAGCTCAACACTGGGCAATCGGTTTACCCTAAGCCCGACCGCTGGCGCGACACCGTGTCGATCAACATCGGCACGGGCGCAACGGGTGACAATCGCAAGTTCCTGTTCACGCGCGATTACGAATATATTCGCACGTACTGGCCCAACGCGCTCGACACCGACCAGCCTGTTTTCTACAGCGACTATGACTATAGCCACTGGTTGATCGCGCCAACGCCCGATCAAGATTACCCCTTCGAGATCCTCTATTACGAATTGCCGCCGTTGCTCGACGACAGCGTGCAGACGAATTGGGTCACGGAATACGCTCCACAGCTTCTGCTTTACGGCACGCTGGTGGAAGCCACGCCGTTCCTGAAGAACGACGAACGCATCCAAGTTTGGCAGAGCATGTATGATCGCGCGGCGGCGATGCTAAACGGCGAAGACCTTGGTAAAATCCTCGACCGATCCGCTGTGCGCAAGGAGGCCTAATAATGTCCACATCGTTCACTCAGGTCTTCGGGGGCAGCACAATCTACCCCTCGGACGTGTCGTATCTTCCGCTGTCGCTGTCTGGCGATGTAACGCTTGAGTGGCCGCTTGAGGCCACCACCGGCAACAACGTCGTCGCCCGCATCATCGATGTAACGCCGACTGGCGTCTACACCATCATCATGCCTGACGCGACGAAGGTCGGCGTGGGGCAGACGATCCTCTTCAACAACCTCGGCCCCAGCATCGTCACGGTCGACACTGCCGCAGGCAACGCCATTCTCAGCATGAGTGCAGGCGAGCAGTGGCAGATTTACCTGACGGACAACACAACGGTCGCCGGAACGTGGCGCGTCTTCCGTTACGGCGCGGCTACCGCACAGGCGCAAGCCTCTGCACTCGCAGGCCCCGGCCTTGTTGCCCTCGGCTCAACCCTCGCGCAGAACGCCGAGGTTGTCGATTTCTCCTCAACGCCAGTCACGACGACCACAGGCGACCGCGCTAAGACTTTTGTCTGGACAGGCGCACTGGGCACGTTGAACTTGCCAACTTCCGTCTCGGCGACTGACGGCTGGTTCATCAACCTGCGCAACAGCGGCACGGGCGACCTTGTCGTCGACCCATCTGGCGCAGAGCTAATCAATGGCAGCAGCACGCTCACCTTGCAGCCGGGCGACAGCGCCAGCATCGTGACCGACGGCATCCAGTGGTACACCATCGGCCTCGGCCAGCAGGCGGTCTTCGCCTTCGACTACACGTCTGTCGCCGTCACTACAGGCACGTACACGTTGAGCGGATCTGAACTGAACCGCATTGCCTACAAGTTCACAGGCACCCTGAGCGGCAACGTGACTATCGTTGTGCCTGCCACCGTGCAGCAGTACTGGATCAACAACCAGACGACGGGTGCCTTCACCCTCTCTGTCCGCGTGGCGGGCAGCTCATCCCCTGTTGTTGTGACGCAGAACACGACGGGTATCTACTATTCCGACGGCACGAACATCATCACCGCAACGACTGCGGCGGCATTCGCAGGCGTGGTCGGCATCTCACAGGGCGGCACCGGCGCGACCACCGCAGGCTCCGCGCTGACCAACCTCGGCGGCACGGGCATCGGCACCGGCGTCTTTACGGCATCCACAACGGCTGCTGCCCGCTCCGCCATCGCGGCGGCTGCCTCTGGCGCAAATAGCGACATCACCTCGATCACGGGCCTCACAACGGCCTTGACCGTTGCGCAGGGCGGCACAGGATCTACGACAGCCGCAGGCGCACGCTCTAACCTCAGCGCGGCCCAGTCGGGCAGCAACAGCGACATCACCGCGCTAACTGCCTCTGGCGGCGTGCAGGTCGGCGCACCGACGGGTGGCGCGCAGGGCACAGGCACGATCAACGCGACGGGTCTCTTCATCAACGGTGTGGGCGTCGGCACGGGTTCAGGCTCGGTGACCAGCGTTGGTATGACCGTCCCCTCCTTCCTGTCCGTTACCGGATCTCCTGTCACGACCAGCGGCACGCTCGCTGTCTCGCTGTCAGGCACGGCTTTGCCCGTTGCCAACGGCGGTACGGGGCAGACCTCGTACACCGACGGCCAACTTCTGATTGGTAACAGCACCGGCAACACGCTGACCAAGGCAACCCTGACGGCTGGCTCGGGCATAAGCATCACCAACGGCGGCGGCTCGATTACGATTACGTCGACGGCTGGCGGCGGTACGGTTACCTCAGTCGACGCCTCGGGCGGCACGACGGGTCTCTCCTTCTCCGGTGGCCCTGTTACCGGAAGCGGCACGCTGACGCTTGGCGGCACTCTGGCCGTCACAAACGGCGGCACAGGCGGCGCTACGGCCTCTGGTGCGCGTCTGAACCTTGGCGCGGCTGCCTCTGGCGCTAACAGCGACATCACGTCTCTATCGGGCCTCAGCACGCCTCTGAGCATCGCGCAGGGCGGCACAGCCTCCTCGACGGCTGCGGGCGCACGCAGCAGCCTTGGCGCGGCTGCCTCGGGTGCAAACAGCGACATCACGGCTCTATCGGGCCTGACGACCGCATTGAGCATCGGACAGGGCGGCACCGCGTCGACAACGGCTGGCGGTGCGCGCACCAACCTTGGCGCGACGGCCATCGGCAGCAGCATGTTCACGCTCGCCAACCCGAGCGCCGTTACGTTCCCCCGCTTCAACGCAGACAACACAGTCTCGGCTCTCGACGCGGCGTCGTTCCGCTCGGCCATCGGCGCTGGGACCAGCTCGACCACCGGCACCGTCACCTCAGTTGGCGGTACTGGATCGGTCAACGGCATCACGCTCACGGGCACCGTCACCTCCTCGGGTAACCTGACACTCGGCGGCACGCTGTCTGGCGTCAGCCTGACCACACAGGTCTCAGGCACTCTGCCTGTCACCAGCGGCGGCACAGGCGCAACTGATGCGGCAACTGCTCGGTCTAACCTTAGCGTTCCCTCGGCCACTGGTTCCGGCGCGTCCGGCACTTGGAGCATCAGCATCAGCGGGAACGCGGCGACTGCCACCTCGGCTACGACTGCTGGGTCGGCTACCTCAGCGACTACGGCTGGATCGGTCACCAATGCGGTAACCTTCACCAATACAGGTGGCGCAGCGGCGGGCACGACGTTCAACGGGTCGGCAGCACGCACGATTGACTACAGCACCGTTGGTGCTCCTAAAGCAGACGGCACAGGCGCGTCCGGCACTTGGGGCATCAACATCAGCGGCAACGCGGCGACTGCCACATCGGCTACAACAGCTACCTCCGCTACAACCGCTACAACAGCCACCAATGCAACAAACGCTACCAACGCGACGAATGCGACGAACGCGACGAACGCAACGACGGCGACCACGGCAAACGCGCTCAACACAAGCAACAACTATCAGGTCAACAGCCTTGGCGTCGGCACTGCGGCTTCTGGTACGGCGGGCGAGATCCGCGCGACCAATAACGTCACGGCCTACTATTCGTCGGACGCGCGTCTCAAGGAGAACGTGCAGCCGATTGAAAACGCTCTCGGCATCGTATCGACAGTCGGTGGGAAGACCTTCGACTGGACGGACGCCTACATCGCCGACCACGGCGGTGAGGACGGCTATTTCGTCCGCAAGAGTGACTTCGGCGTCATCGCGCAGGACGTGCAGGAAATGTTCCCGCTGGCCGTTCGCACTCGCGACGACGGCACGCTGGCCGTTGACTACGAGAAGCTTGTCGCTGTGGCCTTTGCGGCTATCGCGGAACTCAAGGCTGAACTGGACGAGCTACGGGGAGCTAAATAATGACGCTTAACACGACGGGGCCGATCAGTCTGGGTGGCAGCACGGCGGGGCAGTCCATCAACCTCGAACTGGGTAAATCCGCTACCGCCACGGTTTCACTAAACGACACCGATGTCCGCACGTTAGCGGGCGTTGCGTCTGGCGCTATCATCGTGCCGACCAACTTCTACGGCAAGAGTGCGGTTATTATTTCCATAACCGACCAAACTGCGGCTGACTTCTCAGCGGGTCTTCGCACCGCAAGGGCTGGCTACCGCTTAACATCTACGGGGTTGGCTCAAATTATGGCAAACAACGTATACGCTACGGTGGAAACATGGTGTACGCCTACATCCCAAGCAGGGTTCTACGAGGCGTTTGTTGACGTCCTATCTGGTGGCCTTGACAGTGGGACCGTCGGGTCTTGGGTTAATTTGGGGGTCACACAGACTTGGCAACTCGCGGCTTCCATAGGAAACAACAACCTTTGCGTCTTTGATATATCTATTCGGCGCGGAGGCACGACCACCATACTCGACACCGCGACAATAACCGTCGAAGCGGACGCGCAATTCTGATGGCTGAACAAATCGTACAGATCCGCTCTCTCCCCGGCATCAAGCGGGACGGCACCAAGTTCGAGGGTGACCAGTACGTTGACGGCCAGTGGGTCCGCTTTCAACGTGGCTTGCCTCGTAAGATGGGCGGCTATCGCTCGGTCAACAAGTTTCTGCGCGGCTTGCCCCGCACGCTCACGGAGTACACGCAGGATCTGCTGACCTATGTCCACGCCGGATCGGCTAACCTCGTCGAACGGTTCTACATTGACGGCACGTACAACACGAGCGTCATCAGCAACCGCACGCCGACATCGAGCTTCACGGCCAACGACGGAAATCTCTGGCAGTTTGCCCTCGGCTATGATCTGACGAACGGCAACCAGCTTGTCGCGCAGGTCGCGCCGAACTTGAACTGCATCTGCAACAGCGACGGCGGCGAGCTCTTCGTCGGCGACCTTCTCGCCACGACCGCCTTGACACGAGTTACGGCTGTTCCCGCAAATTTCAGCGCCACTGGCGGCGTCGTATCGCTGCCTCCCTACACTGTTGTTTTTGGTAATGACGGCTACGTTGCGTGGTCGGTTCCGAACGGACCTGACGACTTCACCAGCTCCGGTGCGGGGAATGCCTATGTGACCGGCCAAAAGATCGTGCGCGGCATGCCGTTGCGCGGCGGCCCCGGTAACAGCCCCTCGGGCCTCTTGTGGTCCGCAGACAGCCTTGTGCGTATGACATACATCGGCGGAACGGCAGTCTTCCAATTCGACACGATCAGCACCGAGAGCTCAATCCTGTCGGCGCAGTCCGTCATCGAGTATGACGGCGTCTTTTATTGGATCGGCACCGACCGCTTCCTGATGTTCAACGGCGTCGTGCGCGAGGTCCAGAACAATCTGAACATCAACTTCTTCTTCGACAACCTGAACTATGCCCAGCGGCAGAAAGTGTTCGCGGTAAAGGTGCCACGCTTTGGCGAGATCTGGTGGTGCTTCCCGTTCGGCGACAGCCTCGAGCCGAACCACGCCGTTGTCTACAACGTGCGCGAAAACATCTGGTACGACACGCCGCTGCCCAACGGTGGTCGCGGCGCGGGCTTGTTCCCTGCCGTGTTCCGCAAGCCGCTCATGTCGGGCGTCGAGCAGCAGAATTACGAGGCCACTGCGGTCACAATCACGGCGGCAGGCACCGGCTACGCCGTGGGCAACACCCTACTCGTCAGCGGCGGGATCGATGTCTTTCCGACTGAGCTGACTGTGACGACGGTCAACGGCAGCGGAGGTATTACCGGCATAACGATTACCAATGCGGGCAGCTACACAACGCCGCCAACCAACCCTGTGTCGGTCACAGGCGGCGCAGGCTCTTCGGCCACGTTCACTTTGACCTTTGTCCAGCCCTACAAGTTCTGGGTGCATGAGGTCGGGACGGACGAGATTGACGGCACAGTGGTTAACCCAATCCTCTCCTACTTCGAGACGGGCGACATGTCGCTTCCAGTCCAGTCGCAGACCAACAAGGCCCTTCAAGTCCTTATGCTGGAACCTGACTTCGTGCAGTCTGGCGACATGACCGTGCAGGTCATGGGCCGCGCCAACGCTCGCGCGCCGGAAGTGAACGGCGAGCTCAAGACGATCTACGAAAACCCGCAAACGCCGCAAGAGCAGGTCATCTATTTTAAGGACCAGCGGCGCGAGATGCGCTTCCGTTTTACGAGTAATGCCATCGGCGGAAACTACGAGATGGGCCTTATTCTTGGGCACGTCCAGCCCGGCGACGGCACGGTCATCGGCTGATGGCTATCAATCCCATCGGTATGTCATTGCTCGAATGGGCAGATGCTGTTATATTGACAACCAATGACGCTTGGGCGTTTGGGAAACTGGACGACGAAGCTGATTGGCAACGATGGGCCACAGGGTTTGTACGCGCGTCCCCCTTTACGCAGCGCGCCCTGCCTGACCCCTTTCAATTTACGGACTGGCGCGAGTGGGCTATGCGGGTTTATCCAATGCTTGAGGAACAAAACTGATGTATATCCCCGGCTTCACCAACTATTTGGAAGCGTCCATACCTGAGTATGGCGCGGAACCAATCATGGATGCGCCCCAGCGTGCGCTGGTCGAGCCGATGACACAGGAGGCCGTCGCGCCTGCCGAAGTGCCCTTCGATATTAATAGTTTGGCTGGCTTGGATTTAAGCGGCCTGAACAGCCTGTACGGGATGAACTTCGGTTCTAACTTCGGCGGCGGTGGCGCTGGGGGCGGCATATACCAAGCCGATCCGAACCTACAATACATCGGCGCACCAAAGTCTAACAAAGGCAACCCCACCTCGCGAACCGGCGGCAACACGTTCGCGGTGCGGGCTGACCAGCCAGTGCGCCTCGTTGACCATCGCACCAATCAGATCGTGTTCGAGGGGTCGGGCTTTGATGCGGCACGCAAGGCGACCGAATTGGGGCAGAATATGTCCAACACGCTCGGTCGCAAAGCAAATTACAGCATTCAAACCGCCGACCCGTCCGGTAACTACTCGACTGTCGCGTATGAGAAGAAGAACAAGAGCACACTAGGCCAGATCGCGAATGTAGTCGGCACCGTGGCTCCTTTGGCATTAGGCTTTGTGCCGGGCTTCGGCCAGCTTAGCCTTCTTGCAAAAATGGGCGCTGCCGCTGGCGCAGGCGGTTTAGGCGCTGCACTCAAGGGCGACGACATCCTTAAAGGTGCCTTACTCAGCGGCGCTACGGCGGGCTTAGTAAGCGGCACTGGGCTTGATAAAGCGATTGGCGGTGCCCTGAGCAATGCTACCAAAGGCGTAGCACAAGGCGCGGCGCAGGGAGCCGCACAAGGTTTAAGCGATGACATCGTTGTCACCGCGCTTTCTCGGCTTGCCCAAGGCACAGGCGGCGCACTCGGCCAAGCGGCTCTATCGGAAGCAGGCAACGCCGCCTCGCGTGCGCTAAGTGGCTACAAGACGCCAGCCGAGCAGTTTGCGCAGCAGCCGCTGCCCGAGGCATTTCAGCCTCCAATAGACGACACTATTAACGTAATCGCAAGCCGAGCGGCGTCCGCTGCGCCGAATTACGGCGGAGCACTAGCCAACACCCTCGGCCCTATAGCCACAGAGTTTCTACCGAAGGGTGCTTTGCCCGAACCTCTGCCGTCGGAACCAACCCCTGTAACGGAACCAACCCCTGTAGCGGAACCCGCGCCAGTGGACGACAGCATCGTTGTCAGCGGGAACAGGTTCGTATCTGGATCGGGATCACCGTTCGCAGCGGCGGTCCCTATCCCCGTAAACGCCATGCTTTCAGGCGCGTTGAGCGGCGCAGAGCCTGCGCCTGCGGAAAAGACAGCAGAAGAGATTGAAGCCGAAAAGAACCCGATTGTCGTCACAGCTCCGACAAACCTGTTGCCCGCTGACTTCGTCACCTCTGCCGCAGCAGCCGCAGCCGCCAACGCGGCAAACGGCATGGGTAACGCCCCCGACCGTGCGGAGATGACGGACGAGGAACTAGACACGTATATGAACTCCGACGCGGCGGCTAAAGGCTTGTCCCTTTCGGACATCGCCGACTATCTGCGCCTCGGCAGCACAGGCGTTGGCCTGATCGGTGGTCTGATTGAGGGCGGCAAGGGCGGCTCATCGGGCGTTATGTATCCGGGCGGCGGCACGGGGACGCTCAACCCGCTGTTCTCAGCCAAGCTTCCTGCACCGAACATGCCCGGCGCGACTGGCAACTTCGCCGCTCGGCCACAGTCCGACTTCGCCGTAGTGAACGGCCAACCTCGTGACTGGACGCGGTACGGCTTCGGCCCCGAGGCGAGCTTCTTCAACTACGCGTCGCAGCCCGGCTCTGCGCCTATCAGCGCGCCTATCACCACACCTATTCCAAACGAGCCTAGCGCCCCTGCGATGTACGCTCCCGACGTCGACAATATGCGCTTCGCACGGGGCGGCTCGCCCAAGCGTAACGCATTTGCAGTCAGCGGCCCCGGCACTGGCCGCAGTGACGACATCCCTGCGGTGTTGTCCGACGGCGAGTATGTGATGGACGCGGAGACCGTGGCCCTGTTGGGCGACGGATCGAGCAAGGCGGGTGCCGAAGCTCTGGATCGGCTGCGCGTTAATTTGCGCAAGCATAAGGGACAAAAACTTGCTAAGGGCAAGTTCAGTGTAAATGCAAAACGGCCAGAGCGTTATCTGGTAGGAGGACGTATCTAATGGCGCTCAGCGACTTCTTGAACAACGGCCAGATCCCCGCAGGATCTGCGGTCAAGTCTACGACCAGCCAGACGGTGCTGCCCGAGTGGTACACCAACTACGCTATGCAGCTCCTGTCGAACCAGCAGGCTGTCCAGAACCGCCCATACGAGACGGCTCCGATGCCGCGCGTTGCGGAATTTACACCGGGCCAGCAGCAGGGCTTCGGGATGACCAACACGGCGGCCACGGCGTACCAGCCCGGCCTGACGGCGGCCACAGACGTGACCAAAGCGGCCCTCGCCGCTCCCGGCGCTCTGCCCACCGCGCAGCCGTATGTGACGCAGGCAGGACAAAGCACAGTCGCCAACATCGGCCAGTACATGAACCCATACACGGAGCAGGTCGTCAAGCGGATCGGTGAGGTGGGCCAACGCAACCTGACCGAGAACCTTCTTCCCGCTATCGAAGGCCGGTACATCCAATCAGGTCAACTCGGCTTCGGCGCTCGTGAGGGTGCGGGAACGCCATCAGGAATGCTGACGGACACGGCACGGGCTATTCGCGACACCAGCTCCGACATCCTCGGCAAGCAGACAGAAGCCCTTCGCAGCGGCTTCACTGAAGCTGCGGGTCTCTCTGCGACTGATCTGGCGCGCATGGGCCAACTCGGGCAGCTTGTCGGCGGCCTCCAAGGTTCCGACCTCACACGCCTCCTTTCAGGCGGAGAGCAGCTCGGCGGTCTCGCCGCATCCGAACAGGCCCTCGGCCTCAAGGGCGCGCAGGCTGTCACGGGCGTCGGCGCAGAGCAACAGGCTCTCAACCAGAAGAACCTTGACGTCGCCTACAGCGACTTCCTCAAGCAGCAGGGCTACCCGCAAGAGCAGATCGACAAGGCCCTCGCCACGTTCCGTGGTCTGGCGGGCGCAGCACCCGGCGCGACGATTGACGAGGGCATCGTGCCCAGCGGCGTGGACTATAAGGGCACGCCAACGACTGCGGCGACAATCGCAGGCGCTCTGTCGGGCCTTGGCGGTGTGCTGGCTGGCGCTAAGGAAGGCTCCGCCCTCAGCAAGTTGCTGGGCTACGGCTAATGGATAAAACTTTTATCACCCAGCAGAACTATGATGACTTGGTTGCGCAAGAAGGCCAAGAGGCGGCTGACTTGTTCATGCGCAAGTACGACCTTGCGGTCCGCCCAAGCGAAGTTGAATTTAGGCCCGTTTCTGGTATGAGCGGCGGTGGAGAAGACGATATGGACCCCGAGGCAGATTTTGCTGTTGCAGATGAGGACGCCGCAAACAACACAGGCGAAGAGGGATCGAGCCTTGCCGTTGGTGGCCCCAAGTCTGATACCTACACCGACTGGGAACAAGACCAACTTGCCTTCATGAAGAAGGCACAGGACCAACGGTTGAAGCAGTTCAATGACGCAAAGGCCTACATCGAGAAGAATTATCGCGGACCTAGCCTGTCCGAGCAACTCTTCGCAATGTCTCAGGCCTTTCTGAGCCCAACCAGCATGCCCGGCTTTAAGGGCACACTGGCGAACATCAGCCCTGTCTTCGGCCAGATTGCCAAAGCGCAGCGCACCGCTGAAGAGCAGCGCGCCGAGGCTCTCATGAAGCTTCAGCAGCAGTATCAGACGGGCGAGTTGGGCGCGGAAGGCGAGGCGCTCAAGAACCGTTTGGCCGTTATCAGGGCGCGCGCAGCCGCGAACAAGCCGCAGTATATCCGCACTGAAGATCCGTCGGGCAAGGTCACTATCACGCCTGTTTTCCCGAATGGGCAACAGGGTACCGCAGCGGGGAACGGCCCGACGCTTGAGAACACGCGGTACATCCGCAACCAAGCCGACATGATCAGGCTGCCGCCTGAAATCAGATACTTCATCGCGGTGGACGACCCGAACCAGACACCACGCCCGATCCCCGGAAGGTAAAAGCTATGGCTCAAAAGAAAGATTGGTGGGAAAGCTACGAGGAGGCAGGAGGTCAAGGCTCCCCCTCGCGCAGCATCGTTGTGCAGCCCGGTTCCCCCGTGAAAGAAAGGGAAATCGAAGCGGGGATTGGGCAGAAGCAAGCGGGGGCCGCATCCTCGGCAGCTTCTGCCGAACAGACGCGGACGCTGCTTCCTGCCAAGGCGAGCAAAGCTCAGTCTGACGCCGAGCTGGCGCAGATTAAGACTGAAGCCGCTCGCATGGCGTTGGAAAAGGCAAAGGCGCTCATGCGCAACCGTCCGGTCGGCGACGCGCTGACCGAGGCGCAGAACCTTGTTCTGACAGAAATCAGGAACGCTGTTAAGGCACGCAAGCTTAGCCGTGACATGTTCGGCGCAAGCGGCCTCGGGCAGGGTATCACGTCAGCGTCTATATTCTCCGGCTCTCCGGCAAACAGCGTCCTTGCGCTTCTCAAACCCATTCAGGCGAACACGGCCTTTACCAAACTGCAAGACATGCGCGCCAAAAGCCCGACGGGCGCGGCACTGGGTGCCGTGTCGGATCGTGAACTTCAGTTGCTCTACAGTACTGAGGACGCGATTGACCCTGCGGCGAGCGACGAAGTCTTTCAGGACGGCATGGGCACGGTCATCAGGAACCGACTGACAGTCGCCAACCGCCTCGGCATCTCCCCCGAAGCTTTGGCCGAGGCCCTCGGGCCAGAAGAAATTCAGACCTTTGGCTCGGACATCAAGTCCTACCGCTTCGTCCCTGAAGATGTGAAGGCGCTTCAGGCGTATGTTGCGAAGACCAAGAAGGATGGCACCTTCGACCCAACGGACTTTGCCGCACTCATGGGCAGCGCATACTATAACGCCACTGGCCGCGAACCAGACGAGAACTTTGTAAAGAATGCTCTCGACACCGGCATGAACTTGCAGACCAGTGAGGGCGCAGGTCTTTCGGACTTTAGCTATGAGCAGGCCGACAAGGACGCGCAGAAGATGCTCGGCGTTCAAGCCAATGCTGGGGGCAAGACCGAACTTGGCTTGGGCGAAGTGCTCGGCGGCGCGGCGTTGAACTTTATCCCGAGCACCTTTGAGCTTGCATACGATACGGCCAAGGCCCTGACTGTCGATCTGCCAGACACGGTTGAGAGCCTTGTGAAGGTCGTTGGCGGCGCGACTGGTCTCACAGACGATACCCAGTATGAGGCCCTGAAGAAATACTACATGGATCGTTACGGCAGCATTGAGGGCTTCAAACAGGCCCTCATGACAGACCCAGCGTCTATCGCCGCTGACATCGCGGGCCTCGCAACGGGCGGTGCTACGATCCTTGCGAAGACTGCGGGCCTTGCGTCCAAGGTCGGGAAGATTGGCGCACTATCGAACGCGGCCAAAGCCGCTGAAGGTTTCGCCAGTGTCGCTGAAGGCTTCGCCACTGGTGCGAGTAAGTTGGACCCAACACGCTTGGCGGTTGGCACAACCAAACTTGGCGCAAAGGCCCTTGGCAATGTGGCGGAACAGCTCGCTGTGAACGCCCCTGCTCGCATGGTTGGTGCGACGGGCGCTGACGTCAAGCAGGCCTTCAGTGCTGGCAAGCGCGGATCTCAGGAGTTTGTTGAGCAAGCAACGGAAACGGGCGACGTTCTCGACCCCTTGGCTAAGGCCGACGCAGCCCTTAGCGAACTCTATCTGAACCGCAGCCGTGATTATACGCGCCGCATGAAGAAGCTAAAGCAAAATCCAGAAATCTTGTCCTTTGACGATGTCGAACAGGCTATTGAAGGCGTCCGCAATGTTGGGCGGCATAAAGGCATCGACATTTCTGGTGCTGGCGGCGTGTGGGACGAAATCGACGCGAAGTACATGGAGTTCTTCGACAAGGGTCTGAACAGCATCGAAGACTTTGATGCGATGAAGCGCGCGATTAAAGAAATAGGCAGCCGCTACCAAGTCGGTACGCCTGAGTTCAAGGTCGCGAACGATGTCGCAAAGTCAATCAACGCCACCATCACCGCAAAAGCTCCCATATACTCCAAGGTTATGGGCGACTATCGTCTAGCGAGTGATACACTCGCCGACGTGAAGGCATCGATTGGTGCAGGTGCAAAGAGTGCAGATACCACCCTCTCGAAGCTCATGCGTGCGCAGTCCGGTAAAGGCCCGCGTGGCAACTCGGTTATCCAATTACTTGAGAGTACGAAAAGCGGCAAGGGTCTTGGGGACATGCTGGCAGGACGCAACCTGTCGAGCACTGAACCCCGTGGCATGGCACCAAGCATGATGACGACTGGGGGTGCTGCTGCGGGTTCTCCTGAGCTTCTTCTCGCCTCCACGCTATCGCCTCGCGGCCTTGGCATGAAGGCCTATGAGCTGGGCGAAAAGTACGGCGCAGCAGAGCGCGGTATTGGCGCAGCGGGTCGCATGATTGGCGCGGATCAGTACATTCCGAAGGCAGTCAATCTGGTGCAGGAGTATACGCCGGGCGTGAAGCGCGCCGTCTTCGGCATGCAGCCTATCATCCAGAGCCAGCAAGACCCGTTCACCCTCACGACGGTCACTCCTGAAGAGCGCAAGAACGCCCTGATGGCGCGCTACGCCGCAACGGCCATACCGCAGGCTACCTTGCTAGAGCGCGCGCCGCTGTCGCTTGAGCAGTACCGCGTTGGTCTTCCGGGGGAGGGCAGAACGGATCTGACCGAGCTTTTGAAGATGTATACAGGCGAAGACAACGAACAGCCCGTTGAAGAAGAGCAGCCCGGATTTGCGCGCGGCGGCATCGTCATGGCACCGAGCATGTTCTAATGGCACAGGATTATAGCTCGAAGGGTTTAGGTTAATGACTGGTAGCGTTTCATCCCGCAAAAAGAATGCCGAAAGGGCCCGTCAACGTCGTATTGATGCGATGAAGGTCGAACGCCGCCAAGCCAATGAAGCCGCGACCTCCAACGTAGGAAAGCTCGGCAGCGGGATTGCGTCGATACCAAGCCGCGTCGTGAAATACGCCAAGACCTCTACGCCTTCGAGCGTTGTTCGTGACGTCAAAAATATTGCCACGTCCACTTACGATGCGGCGGTGGAAGATCCAAACGCGTTTATCGAAGACGCGATATTCTCTCCGCTTGCGGCTATCCGTGACTTTGGTGATGCGCGCGCAATGGCGCAAAAGCTCCGTGAGCAGGGGCGCTATGCCGAGGCAGAAAAGATGGAAGCACTGGCGGGCACTGCTGTGATGGCCGCCGTGCCTATCCTCGGACGGCCCGCAGGTGTTACACTGCGCAACGCAGTGAAAACCGCAGAAAAGACGGCTATAAAAGACGCGGTGAAAGGGGCTAAAAAGGCGGCAACCTCGGACCTAACTGTAACGCCGAAGGCGAGCACAATAATCGCGGGTGTCGAAGAGAAGAAACCTTCGCGGGCCATCCAGCGTTTTGCCGAGCCGCGTTCTGGCCCAAGCACAAAAGAACGCCCCCTCGCCCAAACAAGGACACCTCTACCCGAAACAGCGCCCCCGCTACCGTCCAGCGTTTCTGGTTCGTTTGATGCCAGCCAGAATGTGCCGATGACCTATAAGGGCATGCAGCCTTGGGAACTGACTAGCACCCAGATGGCTGATCTCGGCGATACGCTGGGCGTGCCAAATCTTGGGCCGCTGAACGAGCCTGTCTCCTTTCCTTATGAGGCAGGCGGTGGCGAACGCTTCGACATACCGGGCGGCCTCGAAGGCAGGTTCACCTATGAAGACATGGCGAAGATGAAAGCTTCGGGCATCGATCCATCGCGGATTGATCCTGAACTGCACCGTGGCATCCAGCGTAAGCTGATGCTGTCAATGGACGAGCCTGAAGGTCTCTCCGACGCCAAGGTGCTTTCGGGCCTGACCTTTGGCTACACCTCACCAAACAACCCGCTGACACCAAACCAACTCGCGACATCGCGCCTTCGTATGAACTCGATGGAAGATTTGGATCGCATCATAAATAGCAGGCCGTGGGAGCTTTCCGACGCGGTCACGAAAGATCAGCGAGAAGCTTTTAGCGAAGATCTTGCCAATCGGTTGGGCTTGGGTGCTGCCTCAAAGGGCGGCATAGGCGCACGCGGCAGCGTCGACTATTCCGGTTATACCGACTTTTTAGATCTGTTCCGTCGCGACCCCTCCTTCTTCCACCGTGGTGCGGACGAAGCATGGCCCGCACTGGTGGAGCGCATAGCAACGCAGGTGCCGGGCTTGTCGAACAAGACTGGATCTTTTGGCGTTGCGTGGCAGCCAAATGCTGGGGTGTCGGCTATCGACCGCCACATGGCAAACAGGTACATGGACACAATCTTGGCTGATCCAGCCAAGCGAGATGCCTTTGAAAAACGCGCCTTGAACCTTGCGGCGACCCGTGCTGCCAAAGAAGGGAAAGAGGCACCCACGAACTTTGCTGATTTGAACAAAGGTCTGGTGCAAGAGCTTCTTCTGGCGGAAGTTGGCAACTCGCCTTCTCCGAAGTTCCGCATGAAGTCTGGTGAGGTGAACCCCGCCGTCCCCGACTATCTTGCCGATGTTGACTGGATCTCTGAACCGCAAAAAGCGGAACTAATGGGGCAGACCTACAAGGACGTCGTTAACGCAAACGAAGAGGCGATGGCCGGTTCAGGCCTGCACCTGTTCGGCAACCAGTGGAACATCTGGGATCGCATCCGCCAGCGCCTTGAGCCGCATGAGAATATGTTCCCCGGCCTTGAAAACATCCCGAGGCTGAACGTCGACCAGATGCGGGTTATCGACACCGCCCACGGTCTGACCGGACACAAGAACTACAGCAAAGATAGCGACTTCAGGCTCCAGCCAACGAAGGCTGGGGACTACCGGCGGTTCCGTTATTTCTCGGATGGGGGCTTCGCTGTAAAGAAGCGTGATGAGGCTTTTGCTGTCCACAAATAAATGCTGTTGATAGGCATGAAGAGAACCAGAGGCTGATCTCGTGTAGATCGGCCTCGTCCTTCACCGCCATAAACGCTTTTGCCCACGCATCCGCGTCAACGCACATGTCCTGTTCTAGTTTCCGTCTGACCTCGTGTGTCAACGCCCCTCTCCCTTTGCTTCGGCCAGCAGCGCGGCATAGGCTATGTTATCCTCGGCGCTGTCGGCGTGATACTCGCTGCGCGTGAACAGGCGAACAAGCTTGACCTGCTGCATGAACATCCAGCCTTCGCTCTCGGTCAGGTCGCGCCCTGTGATGGCATTGAAGGCCGTCACAATCTTACCCATTGACCGTTCGCCCTCTGGCTCGTCATAGGTCGCGGATCGGTCGTGCATGTGCGCCGCAGCGCGGCCCAGCAGCTCGGCGGCCTTCGGCTCTGGCATCTTGGGTGTCGCATGCGACTGGAAGCAGTCCAGCGCCAGCTTCACTGTGTCGTGCTCGACATCGCAGAAACTGCATATAAAGCTCTTGCTCATTTCGTTCTCCGTTTCAGTGCTTCCAATAGAACCTCCTGCACGCTCTTCTTTGACGTCAGGCGGTACATAACGAGGTTGTCGACCGTGTTGCGGGCGAGGATAGGGTAGATAAAGACTGGGCGATCATAGCCCGCCTGCTTCTGCCGCATCGGGCCGATGCGCTCAATGATCTGCATATGCTCTTCGAGGTTCCAGTTGACCCCATAGAAGGCCAATATATTGCCCCCGTCGGCAAGGTTCAACCCGTGGCCTGCCGACGCAGGGTGCGCAAACAGGATCGGGATCTGCCCGGCGTTCCACTGCCTAATCGTGTCAGGGTCTGCGTCCAAGACCCGACCGTTACGAAAGCGATCCCGCAGCCGCGCCAAGTCATGCTTGAAATTATAGGCCACCAGCACGGGCGCGCCGTTGGCTTCCTCGATGATGCTTTCCAGCGCATCCAGCTTGGCCGCGTGAACTGGTTCCCAGTTGCCCTCGTCATCTACGTACATCGCGCCGTTGGCGAGTTGTAAACACTTCTGCGTGCGCACCGCCGCGTTGACGGCCTCGACACCCTCCTCACCGATCTGCGCGAACATCTCGGTCTCCATGTCCGTGTATATGTCCCGCGCGTCGGGCGGCAGGTCGATGTATATCGGGTTGGTGATTGGCTCGTCGACCGGCAGGCCGCGCACAGTCAGGCAAATGTCCTTGAGCCGCTCCTCAACTTCGGCCTGCGTGTGATCGTAGGGTACGAGGCTGTAGCCGTCATATCCCTTGCGGAACCAGCGCATGGCGAAGGCGGAGAAGCTCTGACCCAGACGCTCGCCCTTGTCGAGGAACCAGATCTGGCCCCACAGATCCTTGACGCCGTTTGGAGCGGGCGTGCCTGTCAGGCCAATGAAGCGGTCGACGTGCGTGTGCGCCACCTCACCCAATGCCCGAGCGCGAGATCCGCCCTGCCGCAAGCGGAAGGACTTCAGGCGCGTGAACTCGTCCGCGATCACAGTCTTAAAAGGCCATGCGTCGCCCACCGCCTTCCGCAGCCAGACAAGGTTGTCATAGTTGGTCGTGTAGATGTCGGCGGGCGTGTCAAGCGCCGCTTGACGCTGCTTAGGCGTGCCGGTGATGACGCTGACGCGCAGGTGGGACAGGTGCGGCCACTTCTGGACCTCGTCAGGCCACGTAGAGCGCGCAACGCGCAGCGGGGCGAGCACAAGGGCCGGATAGACGTCCTCGACCACGGAGAGGGCCTCTAGAGCCGTCAGGGTGGTTACGGTCTTCCCGCCGCCCATCGGCATCCACAGGGCTGCCCTGCGCTCCTTGTATAGGTGCGCGAGGGCCTCTTCCTGATAGTCGTGTGGTTTGAAGGTCATTTCAACATCTGCTGAAGCGCCAGTGCCTGACACTGGGCGTAGGTGAGCTTCGGTGCGCGTTGCCATATTGCTTCGGCGCGGGTCTCGACTTCATCGGCTATGGCGTATGCCATGGCTTTGAGTTCTGCTTGTGTGCGTTTCTTGGTCTTCATGCTACGATCTCCTCGATCTGCGCAACGCGCTCCCGCCAATAGCGTTTTGTGTCGGGTGGGCAGCTATGCCAGCCATCATGCGCGTCGAGGTGAAAGCCTTCGACCGTGCGGTTGTCGTCCAATCGGTTCCACGTGAAACCGTCGGCCAGCCAGACTATGACCTTGCCCGGCTCGTCCAACTCGATGTTGGGGTCGAAGCGCGGGTCGTTGGCGATGGCTTCGCGGATGTAATCTACTGTGATGTACTTAGTCATGGTATTGTACTCCTTCGTTGCTGATGCCCCTTAGTGGCATATGCAACGTCAGGTTGCAACCCCCTTCTGCACTTTTTTCACTATTTCGTCGATTTCTTCTATCGAGCGAGCGATGAACACCGGAAAACCGTCGTTTCTCATGCGCTCGATCTCGCGCTGCTGGTGCCCGCTAACGCGGTCGGCGTCGGCTTTGATCTCGATGAAGGCCGCCTTGGGCCACGTCCACCACACAAAGCAGTCTGGGCAGCCCCTGCGGCCCTCCCAGCGCACCTTGCGGTACTGACCGCCGCTCTTCTGCACGATGTGCTTGAGATGGTCCTGTAGGCGTCCTGCGGGCGTCATTTGATCGCCGCGTAGCAACCGAAGTTGCCCCAGCGCCAGATAGGATCGACCGAGCGGAACATGCCCAGCTCCTCCATCAGGCCCGCCTCGGTCTGCTGGTGCATGACCGGCGCGAGGGCGACGGCCTTGTCCACGATCTCCTGATCGGTGAAGGTCTTGCGCTTAAACGTCATGAGCTGCGCAGACAAACTGTTGTCGAGCCGCCTGTCGTTGCTGTGCAGCTTCTCGGCTACCAACAGAACCCCACCGGCAACCAGCGTGTCGTGGCACAGCTCAAAGAACTGCGCGCGGCTATAGTACGGCATGAACTGTGCCGTAAAGACCGATACAATTACGCTTGCGGTGTATAGGTTCGCCCCAAGCACGTCGCCCTTTATGAACTCCACATCCTCGCACGGCTCTGGCTTCATGTCGCGGTCAACACCAACGTACCAGACGTCGGCGCGCTTATCGATCTTGCGCAGTAGCCTGCCTGTCGAGCAGCCGACATCGATCACGGCGGTGCCTGCCTGCGCGAAGTCAAACATGATGCGGTTCAGGAGCGTGTCCAGCTCCGCAAGCATAGGGATCGACTGCGCGATGTGGTCGTCAAAGTTCTCGACCTTAGAAAAGTCAAACGAGTTCATCTAGTATGCGCTCCCCTATGTAGCGAACGACCGGAACGGTCATCCCGTTCATCCTGAATTGCTCGGTGCGGGACAGGCCCAGACCGTCAAAGTGTGTACCATCGATCCCTTGCAGCCGCAGCCGCTCATGCGGCATGACGCGACGGAGGGTGCCGTCGGCGTGGAGAACGACGTCGGTGAAGCTCTTATAGTCCCGCTTCGTTATCGTGCTGCTCAGTCCTCGGATGGCAAATTCATCAGTGCGCTGGCGAGTGAAGAAGGCAATGCCTTGCCCCCCGCCTTCTGCGAGCGACGCACAATCGTCTTGCAGTTCGCAGTCGTAAGTTTTGAGCCGTCTGGCGGTGTCGGGTCCAATACGTTCCGCAAACTGGAAAAGGTCGGCTCCGGCGGGGATGCCGTCACGCGCGGCCACAATGTAAATTCGACGTCGGCGCTGGGGCACTCCGAAGTATTGGCTGTCGAGTTCCGTCCAAGCCGCATCGTACCCGATGCAGGCCAACTCGCCGAGGATACGGTCGAGGCCCCGCCCGCGAAGGGCAAATACGTTTTCCACGATTGCGAAGCGGGGTCGTAGCTCCGCGATACACTGCCGATAGTACTCCCAGAGGCCCGATCTTTCACCATCCAATCCTTTCTTTGTGCTGCTGCCGATGCTTATGTCTTGGCAAGGGAAGCCTCCTGTGATCACGTCCACCCCAGCCAGTTCGGAGAACGGAACTGAGCGAACGTCGCTGTGTATGGGCACGGTCGGCCAGTGTTTGGTCAATACCTTCTGGCACGCCTTGTCCTGCTCGCAGAACGCCACCGTCTTAAACCCGCCGGTTTGCTCCAGTCCAAGGGTGAAGCCGCCGATCCCACTGAATAGGTCGAGTACAGTCAGCATGCCTTAGTCCTTCCTGTACCGCTTGGTCTCAAAGCCCGCAGCGGCCAAAGGCAGGCCGCCAGACCAACTCGGGTTGGTGGACATGAGCTCGGCCAGACCGTCGCTGGTGTAGGTTGGGTTGTCCGGCGTCTCGCAGACCAGCTCGTCGTGGACGCGGATGCAGACGTCGAAGCCGTCGACCTCGGCGCGCAGCATGCCGGACATGAAGACGTCGCGGGCGATGGCCTGCACTGCGTTCTCCGTCAGCTTGCCGCCGTAGGTGTCGAGGCGCTCCCACTTGCGGGTGTACTGGTTCATGCCCTCATGCGTGATCTTGCCGCTCTCCGACACCTCCGGGCTCGGATAGCACAAGTACCGACCGCTCGGCAGCCGCATGCGCAGCCACGCGATGCCCTGCGTGTCCGCCTTGACGTCGAACGTGATCAGGTCGCGCACGCCAAAGCTTTCGCCCAGATTGTTAATCGCCTCCCGCGCGGCGGCCTCCATGTCGTACCACAGGCTGCGCGTGCGCGGGTGCGCCTTGCGCCATGCCGTGACGATCTCCTGTATGGCCTCGTCGGTCATCGCGTCAAAGACTGCGCCGCCCATCTTACGATAGGCCCCGACGCCGCCCTGATAGCCCCCAGCGAGCTCAGGCACCTTGCCCTGAAGCTGCCGCTCGGTCTTTGTGATGTCACTCGGATCTTTGTCGAGGATGCGCCCAGCGGTCACCTTGTACAGATCGTGCCCGTCGCCGCTGTCATAGGCTTTGAAGGCTTTGATCTTCCAATCCTCGCCCGCCAGCCACGCCAGCACGCGCCCTTCGATGTTCGACAAATCGGCGATGACCAGCTTCTTGCCCGGAGACGCGATCAACGCGCCGCGCACGCCGAAGGCGCAACGCTCGCTGATGTTGTCCCAGATGAGATCTTCGCAGTCTGCCTTAAACGCCGCGACCGTCGTCTCTTGCACGACGTCGTCGAACCAGTCAGGCGAGCGGGGCAGGTTTTGCGGCTGGAACAGACGGCCCGCATCGCGCCCTGTGCGCGCCGCGCCGCAGAACTGGATCAAGCCGCGCAGGCGACCGTCGCGTGACGTGCCGTTGAGCAGCACGGTGTATTTGGCCGGTGAAGTCGCGGCGGCCTGCTGGCGGATCTCCAACAACTCGCGCACCTGCGGATCGAGATCCCCGTCGAGCAAGTTGCTGAGGGTGCCACCCGTCAGATCTTCAGGCTCGAAGTTGAGCTTGTCCTTGAAATGGTCGAGCAGCCGCTGCCGCTGCGTGGCCGAGGTGACGTTGCCGCCAGTCAGATGGGTTGCACGAGCGGCCAGAGCTCTTGAAGTTCGGTCAAAAGCTCGGAGAGCGGATCGGGCGAAGTCGAGGTCAACGGCGATGCCACGGTCATTAATTCTTTGGTCTGTGAGCCATAGGTTGCGCTCATAGCTAGTATCGTTCCAATGCGGCAGGCGTCCATGTACGTCGCGCATCGCGTCCACATCAAGTCGGGCGTATTCGATGAAGGCTGTCCACTCATTGGGGTGCGTCTCCCGTGTTGCTCGCCGCAATTTCCAGTTCTTGGGACACGGCTTGGTGAATAGATGTATAAGCTTTTTACCTGCTTTGTCTTTAGCTTTGTCAGTCGGCACGTTCAGGACGTCGCAGAGCTGGCCCAGAGAGCCCGGCAGGCTGTGCTGTAGGGCCAGCACCATCGTGTCGACGATCTTCTCGACTGGGATATGCACGCCCTGCTCACGCAGCACGGTGCGGTCAAAGTTGCTGTTGTGGATCACGACGCTGTCGGCGCTGTCGATCAGCTCCTGTAAGACCTCACGCCAGTTCGGCATGTCCTGCGTGTCCCAGACGTCCACAGGCGCGTTATCGACGGCCACCGCGACGAGCATCACCTCTGCCTCTTCGGCATAGCGGTACGCCCCGTGCCGGATGTTGACGGCGCAGAAGGTTTCCAGATCGAGGTAAAGAACGGTCATGCTGATAATTCCTTCTTTCGGGTGAGCCGCGCGCTTCGGTTATCAGCAACGCAGGAGCAACCCGCACCCGCGCGCGGCTCGCCAGAAAGAAGGTACGCCCGCCGACGATACATGAGGAGAGCGGGCGTACCATGACTATAGACCTAAAGTAGGTCTAAGCCAATAGCCGAGGCATAGGTATCGAGTATCGCGAAATGTTCGTCCCTATCTTCCTTCGACATCTTGCGGATGCGCACGATCTCACGGAGGATTTTCGGCACATATCCACGGGCCTTAGCCTCAGTGTACACGTCCCTGATGTCTTCCGCGATGCCCTTCTTCTCCTCTTCGAGACGCTCGATGCGCTCGATTAAAAGACGGAGCGGATCGCCCGCACTATTGTGTCCTACCTCGCTCACAGGATGTCGTCCGCGTCGGCCTTGGCCTTAGCCATGCCTGCGAACTCGTCCGCCGATGCCGGGCTCGACCCGCCACCGAAGTTCTCGCCTTCGCCGGTCAGCATGACGCCGCGAAGGGAGCAGTTGATGCGACGGCCCCACTTGTTGTCCTGCGCCCAGATCTCGACCGAGGCGTTGACCAGCGCGCCGCTGAACGCCTTGGCTTCAATCTCGCTCTTGCCGCTCAGCTCTTCACCGTACTGATTGAACACGGTGGGCTGGGTCTTGGCGTTGCGGGCAGACAGATAGTGCATGCCTTCAAAGCCCTGATAGGCTTCGCCTGTCTTCTTCGAGCGGTAAACCTTCTTGGTGAAGGCAACCTTGCCATCTTCTTCAAGCATCGACAAAACGCTGTCGGCCTTGTCCTTCCAAGCTTCCTTAGCTTCGGCCAGCATAGCAGCCTCGATGGCCTTCTGCTGTTCGCTATTTGGCTTGATTGGGAACTTGGCACCATAGGCAGGTTCGCCCTCGCCAAATGCCTGCGGTTCGGCCAGAGCCGGAAACGCCAGTGTGATGCCTTTGAGCATAATACGTGTAGCCATTATCAATTATCCACTTCTTCAGTTTGCAGTTTTAATAAGATCGCTGAAATCATCAGCGACCGATTGAACGGTCAATTCTGACCGCTTATCCGAGGCAAATGCCACAGATGGCTTACCGTCGCTGCGGGAGGTCAGGGCTTCGACCTTCTCCCACCGCTTGGGGTTACTCTTGAACATCTTCTCCGCCTTTGTCGGGGAAATCAAGCTCATATCATACATTTCGTCTTGCCGCAGGCGGAAAGACTTGAACAGAGCCTCGACCTCAGCCTCATCCTTCCATTTGCGGTTGCCCTTACGGCCCTCGACCAGCTTGAAGCCGTCGATCTTTTGCCCCGCCAACAGCCGACGCTCGACCTCGGCGCGGACGGCTTTGCACCAATCCTCGACCAGACCGACCTTCGCCATGGCGATGGACAGATAGTTGTCGCCTGTCTGCATGTCTGGCACCTCTGGTAAGAAAGCCTCAAACTCATCCAGCGTGGCCGCAGCCGATCCGCCGACGACCTCGGTCATCTCCGCACGCAGGGCTGGGCACGTCGCCTTGGCCTTGCAGAAGCGGCACTGCTTCTCACCGGGGGTGAAGAAACCCTTGACCAGATCGTCGGTGGGATCTGACATGTCGAGGCTCTGGGCCAGTTGAACGTACCCTGCCGCTTCGCGCACCTGATCGGCGAACTTGAGCAGATCCTCTGTCGTCATGTGGCACTCGCCGACATAATTTAAGCGTGGCATGTGGATGTACATGCTGACCGTGTCGAAGTCGCATAGGACGCCGTACATCTCCAATGCCCCCAGCGCATACATCATGAGCTGCGGATTGTTTGTCGCGTCCACGGCAACGCCCACGCCGTACTTCAGGTCGACAATCGACAGGTTGCGGCCCGCCACGTCCACGATGACAACGTCGCTGGTGCCTGTGGCTCCCTCTTCGCCAGTCAGGTGGCCGATTGGCACCTTGCTCTCAACGTACAGGGTCTTGCCCTGCGACAGCTCGCGGACGAGCTTCATGTAGTCGAGAACGTGATCGATCATATCCTGCCCGACGGTAAAGTCGAAGCCGTCGACGGTGTGCTTGGTGCCGAGGTACACGGGCGTGTACGTGTCGTTGAGCAAACTCTCCGACGCAATCTCGTGCGCCAGCGTACCCTCAGCGGCATAGATGCTGCTGTCGTCTGGATAGGCCGCCTCAAGGACGACGCTGCCCGGACAGGCCATCCAGCGGTGCGCGCCGGACGGACTAAGCTTTGCGTGTGCCATTAGGCAATCTCTGCTTCGAGCCGAGCAATCAACTCAGGCCACAGGGCGTCGTCCAGATCCGAGGCGCGGACGCCGCCGAACTCAGACAGGACGTCCTGCACAAATGGCTTACCCTTTGCGGCCACCGCACGCAGTACCACCGGCGCAACGTCCAACTCAAAGTTGAGCGGCTCGGAGGCCGATGCCGCAGGAGCAGGGGTAGAAGAGGGTTCCGTCGTCGTTGGCTGGCTCTCGGAGCCAGCCGCAGCCTCGACACTCTTGGGGGCCGGAGTAGGGTCCACGGGTGCGGCTTCGGCTACCCCCATAACTTCTTCGATTGTCTGAGCACCTGTGCCCCCATTGGCAATGGGCAGAACAGCCTTGCTGTACAGGCTGTGACCAAGAGCCAACAGCTTGTCGGCCACTTCGGGGATGCTATTTCCTGCTACTTCGATCTTAATCATCTATCAGTTTCCTTTTCTCAGTTCTTCAATAGTTTCGTCACGCTGGCTGATCATCAGTTCGAGTTTGTTGATTTCCATTTCCAGTTCATAGACCTTGTCTTCGAGGTGGCTCACCTCGCGGTTTGCGTCGGCGGTGCGCTCGTTGGCCTCATACAGATCCGTTTCGGCTTCGAGCATTATGTCATCCAAACGCTCGGCCAGCACGACGGCCAGCTCCGAGTTCGGGTTGTACTTCGCCTCCTCGATCAGTTGCTGATCCTCTTCGGTGCGGTAATATGTGCGGTCCATTTCAATCCCCCTCAAAAGTTCCACGGCTGCGCGCCGTACTGTTTGGCGAGCTGACGCGCTTCACGCTTGCCGCTCACGTTGAAGCCGATCAGGTGCGTGCGGTGCCCGCCCACGATCCGCGTAAGGTACACTGTCGCGGGGACGTTGCGCCCCCGTGACGTGAACTCTGCTGCAAGGATGCCCAGCATGCGCTTAGGCCTTGCGCGCCACGACCTTGACGGTCGTGTAGCCCTTGGTGGTCTTCTGGTTCTTGCTGAACCAGCGACCGTCGACGCCCAACTCACGAAGTTTGGCTTCGGCAGCCTTGGGGCAGAGCGACTGGCGCTCGGCGATCTCGGACACGGTGGCGCGGAAGGTGTCGCCCTCGTGGGCACCTGCGCCAAGATCCTTGATCTCGTCGGTGAGAAAAGCTTCGATCTCCTTCAAGCGGGCGATCTCGGCCTTGATGTCGCCCAGACGGTCGACTGGGGAAATGTTGGAAATGGTTGCGGCTACAGTTGCCATGATGCGTACTCCTATTTGCGTTGCTGATAGACATCATATAGTCGCTGCAATTAGGCATTGCAACCCCCCTAAGCAAAATTATTCGTAAAAAATTACAATGCCTTTTTCCATGCGCAGCGGGCCGTCCTTTTCCTTGCTAAGTTGCTGAATTGCCCTGACAATCGACTGGCGGCGGATGTCACGCTTGCCCTGCTCAGGCGGTGGTAACATATCGCAAGCCTTCTGGATGAGCTCTTCTGCACGCACGACGGCGTCTTCTGCAAAGGTCGTCATGACCTCAAGCACATGCGTCTCAAGCCGACCGCGACGCTTCACGGATTTCTTGTCTTCGGTCACGGTCGACCGCACCTCGTCCTCGACTGCGACGCAGCTTGTGATCTCGTCACCGTCCTCGTCGAAGCCCAGCAGGATCGTCTCCAACTTGAAGCCCCAGCGCAGGCCGTCCTCACCGTCCTTTTGCTTGCTGGTGCGGATCTGGCGTGCGCCGTTGTTCTCATCCCGCGTCACTTCCAGCTCGGCGTCGACGGCGGCGCGGATGCCTGACCAGCCGCGTGAGCCTCGGTGGGCGTCCTTGCCTGCGTGATGCACAAGCTCGACCGTTGCGCCTGTCGCGGTGCGCAGGATGCGCACGTTGGCAAGGGCGAGGCCCATGTCCTCTGCGCCGTTCTCGTTCGCGCCGGGCGTCACCTGCGCAAAGGTGTCGATCACGATCAGGGACACGCCGCCGACCGCCTTGATCGATGCCGCCAGCTCGGTGACGTCGCCCTCCTCCATGAGGTTGGGCGGCACCACGATCACGCCGATGTCCAGATCTTTAGGCGAGATGCCCAGATGCTGCGCCAGCGCCTTGATGCGCTTGCCGTAGCTGCCTGCGCCTTCCGCTGCGATGATCACGACGCGGCCCTTCTCGGCCTTGTGGCCGCGCCACGGCACGCCCAGTGCGATGCAGGCCGCCATCTCAAGGACGACAAAGCTCTTACCTGAGCCTGACGCGCCAAAGATCGTGACGATGTCGGCGGCAGGCACGACGCCCTTGATGAGCCACTTAGCCGTCTTCTGGCTGCTCATCTCATCGGCAGACAGGACCGGGAACTTGCCGGTGTAGCCCGCAGGCGAATAGACGCCCTCTGACGCTTCCAGATCGGCGACGAGCGCATCGGCCTTGGCCGACACCTCATAGGCGCTCGCCGCCTTACTGGGGCGCGTTGCTGCGGCGTCCTTTACCATCTTGATTACGGAGGCCATGGTGACCTGCTTGCGGTTGGAGCCCTTGCGCCGCTCGAAGCTGTCCCACTGGACGCGCAGCCCTTCGGTGCCGGGGTAGGTGTAGCCTTCGCTCGACCAGTCGTCCCAGATCTCGAAGCCGTCATCGCCGCCGTCGGTCTCATGGGCCAGAGCCATGCCGACCTTGATCCACTGCTCGCGGCCCATGTCTGGATCGAGGGCGGAGACTAGCTCCTGCATGCGCTCAATGGTCAGGCCGAGCCTCGGCTCGCGGCCTGCCATGAAGTCGTCGGGATCGATGACGTTGTTCTGCACCGAACCGAAGCGGGCCTCGCATAGGTCGACCGTGTACTGGTCAACGTCGGCGACTGTGTTTTTAAGGCCTATCATCTCGCAGGCTGGCAGAATGTTGCCGGTGAAGGTCACAAAGCCTGAGCTGCTGAACGTCTCGAAGCCGAAGCGGTCGGGCGTGGCGTGGCTCTTGTGGTTGCCCAGATTGCCCCTCAGCGCGGCGCGGATGCCTTTGCCGCTGGGGCTGTACTCGGCGTAGGTGCGCACGATGATGCGCTCGATGTCGTTCGGGATCTCACCGTTCGGCCCGACGCAGTGGTCGAAGTCGAGGAAGGTGTACCCAAAGTCAGGCAGGGGCGCGAAGCCGACGCCGTCATAGCCCATGCGCGCGGCTGCGTCGCGAGCGGCGGCGAAGGTTGTCAGCCGTGTGCGGTCGGTCGGGGAGCCCTGCTGGCCGTGCCTGATCGTGCCGTCGGTCCAGTAGGGCACCTTACGCGGCTTGGGTTCGTTGTGGTATTTCTCAAAGCGCCAGATCAGCCACGCGGGAACTGAACGCAATTCCTCTGGCACTTCTAACGAGAGAAGTTTGGGCGCAATTGCCCTTACGCTTGCCATGTCGTCATCCTCTCCCACAGTGTTTACAGTAGATCTGCGCTTGCGCTGGGCGTGTTCAGGGCCCGCATGAGATCAGGGTTCATGAGCTCGGAGCGCGGGATGGCGAAGATGGCCTCGATGATGATGGCCTTCTCGACGGGTGCCCAGCCGCGACTTTTCCACGCATAGACGGCCTGATGCGTCAGGCCCATGCGCTTACAGAACTTGACGATGCCGCCGCCTCGCTCGATGGCGAGGTCGATGGCGGCAATGCGTTCTTGTTTGGTGGTCATGCGGCTACTTTCGTTTCTTGCCTGAAGCTCTCTTCTCGGAGGCCCCAGACGCGGGTGATGACCATGTGCTCGGTCCTAAGTTGGGTAATTTGGTTGTTGATGGCGCGCAGCTCGGCTTCGAGCTTGTCGCGCTTGGTGAAGGCCTTGCGAGCCTCGGCGTGGATGGTCTTGAGATCCCGTGTCATTTGAAACGCTCCCCCTTGCGGCCCATACGGCCTGTCTTCGGGTTGCGGAAGTGTGCCTTCTTGAGCAGATCTTGGAGACGCTCAAGCTCGGTGCGCAGGATGCGCTGATGCAGCGCATGCTCTTTCAGTTTTATCTCAAGCCTACTGTTCATGGCGTGCAGACGGTCGGCTTCCAACTTGTAGGCTTCAATCGCCTTGTGTGCGGCCCACGGCCAGATGATGTTCATGCATACTCTCCCAGTTTTCCGGCGGCGATTGCCTCCTCGATGATGTCGGTAAGCTTGGCTGCGAGCTTCTCGTAGCTGACGGCCCAGTCCATGGATGCGTAACGCTGGGCGTCCGTGCGCTCGTTGATGTCGAACGAGGTGCCGTGATCCCAGACGACGATGTCTGTCGTCTCGCCTTCGAGGTAAACGTCGAAGTCGGCAGTCGCGCCTTGCTCAGGCTCGTAGCCGTCCCAACTGACGGTGATGTCGAGTTGGGTGTGCGCCTTGAGAGCCTTGTTGATTTGGCTTTCGGTGTATTCGGGGTGGTCCATGTTGTGTACTCCGTGTTGCTGATGAGCTATCCCTAATCGATGCAATCAGGCATTGCAATACCCTATCGATGATTTTTTTGATACTCGACGCAGCCAATCCCCTGCCCAGACTGCGGCCAGCACCAGTAGGATAACACCGATAAAGAGAGCGGCCTCCGTCACGCGTTGCCCGCCACGTCACTGAACATGGTCAGGTCCGTATGTGCCCGCGACATAATCATCCGGGCCATGGCTTGGGTGACCTCGGACACGTCCTGAACGTCGTCCATCGCCATGAACTCGGCGTACAGGAGCTTGATCAGGACTTCCGCTCGGCAGACCCGCTCACTGTCGGCGAAGATGTCCCAGAGGACGTCGGTAATCTCTTGCTCCGCTGTTTCGTGCGATAGGACGTGGCGCTCTTCTTCAGTCATCTTTTTTCCCTTCGATTAGGTGGTTCAGCCCGAGGCGCTTCGCCTCACGCTCAAGGTGTTGGACCTTGCGCCGAGCCAGCTCCAGTTGCTGCGGCAAGATCTTGATGCGGTACTTCATGTACCGCAGGGCTTCTGGCTTCAAAATCGGATCTCCTCGTCGGCCCAGTCGTAAATGTCCCAGCCGAAATTGGTGAACAGGAATTGGCGCAGGGTCATTTGCGTTTGTCCCGTATATAAAACCAGTCAGCCCAAGAAATGCGACCAGACCTGCTCCCCGAAAAGTAGAAGCAGCTTCGGCCCTTGCGTTTGTCAGCCATCTCAATACGCTTAGTTTGAATTGGGTTTGTCATTGCCCCTTTTCCCGTATCTCAAAGCCAGCGGCGTCCAGTGCGGCGCGGAGAGCGTTGGCAGCGTCTTCACTCGTTAGATGCATCTGCGCCGCGCACTTTTCTATCGCCTCCACCAGCGGGTCAGGCTTGGGCTTGGGGATGATGAGCGGGTCAAGCATTGCAGCACCCCAACTGGTAACTGCGCAACTCTCAATGACTTTCTCAACCGCATCGCTCACCTCTTGCTTAAAGGCTTCGTGCTGTTCGATGGCGCGGCATAGTGCTTCGTGCGCGGGTAAGTCTTCACGGCGCACTTTGTCCTCCGGCGGGTAACCACGTTCTTTCCACACCTCATTCAACAGCGCCAAGGCTTTTGCTTCAATGTCTGTCATCTGAGTAACAGCCCTTCCAGTTCGCGGATGGCCCACTGGATGCCTTGGATCTCGACGCCCATGTCGTGCAGGCCGTGCGCGTCCTTGGCGTGTAGAAACACCTCCGCCATCTCCCAGCATACTTGTTCGCGCTTGCGCAGCGCCTCGATACGTTCCTTGATCATTGATCCCAATCCTTATTGTTTCTGAACATGTAGGCCAAAAGCCGGTCGATGATGCGGCGTATCAGTCCCACCAGTCTTCCTCCATCTCTTTGCGCTCCTGTGCGGTGAGCTCAGGCGCAGTCAGCATGAGGTAGGTCGTCAGCAGGCCGAGGCCTACTATGAAAAAGAAGAGTGCGCGCTCGCTCATGCTGCACCCTTGCGGGTGTAGCTGCGCTTCGTGCCGTCCTTGTAATAGACGTGCGCCCACGGCTCACCTTCCTTGGCCCAGTATTCCTGATAGTCCTCGACAGGCTTGCCGTAGATCTCAGGCGTCGCGTCGCCTTCACCCCAAGCGCGGGACCAACGGTCGCCGCAGCAGGGGCAGTCAGGGCCATCATCGTCAGTGCCGTCGAAGTAGATGCCGATGTCCTCAGCCTTACGGTCAGCCTCGTCGGCGCTGCCCGCCTCGATGATGACGTTGTAGGTGACGCGGTCATCGACGTCGAAGCCACCGCCTGAATTGTTCTGGTCGTATATGTAAAACATTAGTTTGCCTCCTTGCGCACGGGTGTCTTGCGCGGTTTCTTGTCCTTGCTGCCCTTGGGGCGGCCCGGTTTGCGCGGGCGTGTCTGCATCAGCTCACCCTCGACTATGATGACGGCCAATGCGACCCTTACGGCCTCCTCCCAGTCCAGCCAGACGGCTGTATCAAAGAGCTTACGTGCTAACCATTTCTTCATTTCAGTCCTCCTATTTAATTACCCTGTATTGCGGAATGCGTGAGGCGTGGCTCTTCACCGACTTGGTGGGGGCGATGTTGTGCAGTTCGACATAGTTTTGCCTGATCCAACGGCCCAACACGCCCCTAGCGGATGCACCCCACGCGTTGGGATGCGATGGCGTTCCGGTGTATGGCAGTACGTAGAGGCGTAGATCCTCGCCGGTGAACAGGTCATTGAAGCGGAGGTCGTCGAGAAACTTCTCGGCGTAATATGCGTAATCCTCCTTCCAGCTTGATGCTTGGTTCTCAAGCACCTGCTCACAGCCAGCGTCGCGCGCAGCGCGGCTGGCGGAGCCGTCGGGTAGATCTTCGGTCATTTCCATTCTCCTGTCAGTGTCTTGACGATTGCGATGATGGTGAAGGCGAGGACGGCCAAAAAGAAGATGTTCGATGCGATGTGGATCATGCTGCTGCCCTCCCCTGATTGCCGATGTGCAGTGCCTCGTCGAGCAGCTCGTTGCGCAGCGTGTGCAGCGCGGCGATGCGGTCGAAGTGCGTGGTGCGGTCGTCGATGAAGCGGTCACGGTCGCCGAGGTAGTCGCGACCGTTGGGCGTGACCTGCTTGAGCGCCTCGATGGCGTCCATCAGGTGGTCCATCGCCGCGCGGCGGGGCTGGATGAGGTCAACGGCGCTGCTGCCGTTGATGTTGAGTGTTGGTCGTATCATGATGTGCTCCTGTTTGTGGGGGCCGGAGCCCCCGTTGGGTTAGCGGTAGGTTACTGTGATCTTGCCACCACCGCGACGCTGCTGCGCCTTGTGGCCTGCGGCCTTCAACTCCTCGACGCGGGCGTGTGCCGCGCTGTAGGTCTTGAAGTACTCGCGCTTGATGTCGGCTTCGACCTTGCGCTCCTGAAGCGGCTGGCCGTGGACCGTCTCACGCAGGTCAACAAGCATCTCGGCGTCGGCGCGAACGCCGCGAGCAATGCTGCGGTGTTTCATGCGAGCGATCTCAACCTGACGGTCGAAGTCAGCGTAGCGGGGCTGCGTCGCCTCGAACTCAGCGCGATCAACCATCTTGGTCTCGCGGAAGCGACGGTTGCGGTCAAAGCGGTAAGGGCCGAACTCGACAAGCACCTTGGTGATGTCAGCCTCGGCGGCTGCCTCGTGCTTCTCTGCGAACTTGACCATGGCGGCGATGGTGGCGACATTGACGGCAGTGTCGAGTTCCAATGGCAACTCGTCTGATCCGCCGCAGGTGCCGTTAAAGAAACCATACTCGGTGGTGTAGCCGTGCTTGGCGATCATGCCGGTGTTGACGTGAACGGCCTGACGGCGTCCGCAGGCTTGGCAGGTGCCGGTGTGGGTAGAAGCGGTGGTCATGTGATTAACTCCATTTGCATTACTGATTTGTCGTACCTAATCGATGCAATCAGGCATTGCAATACACAAAATGCATCTTTTTAAAATTAATTGCAGCATGCATCATTTGCAGCATTAAGCAGCATGCTGCAAATGGTGCAGCTCGGAGAAATGCAGCATTTATGCAGCATCGGGGGGAGCCTTCTAAAAGAAGGCCCCCAACTGCTGCAAATGCTGCACCGAGCAGATGCTGTGCTGCGCTGCACTTTTGTTGACCACCCTCGGAACTCTCATCCGCTGCATGATGCGTCGTGCTGCATGCTGTAACGCAATCCCACGTTGCATTGACAATTTGGATTTCGTGAAGGATCATGCAGGCAGTGGCTCGGCTGATTTGGAATAGGTCGAGCCACACCCTCTTGTAGTTTCATCGCGCTGCTGCTATCTGGGGGTTCTGGTAGTCCTGCCAAGAAGCGGAGCATGCAGACAATGGGTCAGACGAAACGAACTTCTGCCGTCGAGCAGCGTATCATCGAGGGGCTGTGCGATGGCGTCCCGCTGCGTGAGTTGTGCCGTCAGGATGGGATGCCGAGCTGGCGGACTGTGTATGATTGGATCTCCGCCGACGAGGAGTTCGCCGCACGCATCGCGCACGCGCGCGAGTTGGGCTTCGACGCCATAGCCGAGGACATCCTCGACATCGCCGACGACGGCACCAACGACTGGATCGAGCGTCAACGCAACGACGGCACGACCGAAATGGCAATCAACAGCGAGCATGTGCAACGCAGCAAGTTGCGCATCGACACGCGCCTCAAGCTTCTGGCGAAGTGGTCACCCAACAGGTACGGCGACAACGCAACATTGAGCCTCGCCAACAAAAACGGTGAAACGCTCAAGATCGAGACCCAGCCCGCCGACCCCATGGTGGTGTCCGCAGTGACCCAAGCCCTGCTCTCGCATAAGGTAGACCCATGATCTGGAACCCGTGGCGTCGCATCCGCGAGCTTCAGGTTGAGCTGGACCGCGTGTGCGCCGAGCGCGCTGCGCTTGATCACGCGCTGCTGCGGTCGACGGAACGGTACGACAAGATCCGCGAGACCAACCTCCAACTGCGCGACGCGCTGACGCTCTACCGCAAGAACGCATGACCAGCGCGCCGCTTACACTCGCGGATGGTCGCGTCGTGCAGGTTGACGTAGTCGACATCCTGACTGGCGACGAGCACGTCAATACCTTCATGGAGTGGCAGACGCGCTGGAAAAGCACGGCGCGCGACAGCCAGATCCCCCCGTTCACCAACTGGAGCGAGTGCGGCTTCCTTGCCGGGCGCGGCTTCGGCAAGACGCGCGTCGGCGCAGAGTGGCTGACGCGATCCGTCTTCCTCGATCCGTCGGGCTTCGATAGCTGCGTGATTGCGCCGACCTATCAGGATATTCAGGTGACGTGCATGGAGGGCGAGAGCGGTCTGCTGTCCGTCCTGCCGCCCGAGCTGCTCGTCGAGCACAACAAGACGGGCAACTACATCCGCATGCGCAACGTGACCGGCGGCATCAGCACGATACGCGGCTTCACGGCTGAGAAGCCCGAACGTCTTCGCGGCCCGCAGCACTGCCGTGCATGGTGCGACGAGCTCGCCGCATGGCAGTACGATCAAGAGACGTGGGACATGATGATGATGGGCATGCGTCTCGGCCCTGCACCGCAGATACTCTGGACGACGACGCCCAAGCCCAAGGAGCTGATCCGCAGGCTGAGCGCGCCCAAGGACCGGCGCGTCATCGTGCGGGGCTCAAGCCATGACAACCGAGCGAACCTGCCCGACGACTTCTTCAGCAACCTCGAACAGTATGAGGGCACGACGCTTGGGCGTCAGGAGATTTACGGCGAGCTGATCGATCCTGAAGAGAACGGCGTCATCAAGCGGAGCTGGATCAACCTCTGGCCCGCCAAGCGCAGGCTGCCGAAGCTCGACTGGATCATCATGTCGCTCGACACGGCCTACACCGAGAAGAGCGTCGACAAGAAGGGCGACACCGACCCGACGGCGTGCGGCGTCTGGGGCGTGTTCCAGTACAAGAACATGAGCCACGTCATCCTGCTCGACTGCTGGGAGGATCATCTCGGCCTGCCCGACCTGATGAAGCGCGTGAAGAAGGAGCGCAACGTGCGCTACGGCGACGACGACGATCAGGCGCTGATCCGCCCCATGTTCGGCAGCGCCAAGCCCATGACGTCTGGACGCAAGCCCGACATCCTGCTGATCGAAGACAAGGGCAGCGGCATCTCGCTGCGCCAGATGTTGGAGCGCGAGGGCATCGAGGCCTACGCCTACAATCCGGGGCGCGCCGACAAGTTGACGCGGCTGCACATGGTCTCGCCGATCTTCGCCCAGAACCGCGTCTGGGTGCCCGAGAGCGACAAGTTCCCCGGCAAGCCACGCAGTTGGGTCGAGCCGCTGATCTATCAGCTCTGCTCGTTCACCGGCGAACGCTCAATTAAGCACGACGACCACGTCGATCAGACCACGCAGGCGCTGCGGCTGTGCATGGATAAACGCATGATCGACCTCACACGCAAACCGCGCGATGACTGGAAGGGTGACAGACCCGCCCCCACTGTGGTAATGAACCCCTACGCGGCGTAAAAGGACAACCTGATGCAAGACGAAGACGAACAGGAGTACGGCGAACTCATTGAGCTTGAGGGCCAAGAGCAGGACGACGTTGAGGACACCGAAGACGGCGGCGCAATCGTGCGCCTCGACGAGGAAGACCCGAAGGCAGGCGAGAGCGAGTTCTACGCCAACCTCGCCGACGGCATCATCCCCGAGCCGGAGCTGGGCCGCCTGTCGTCACGCTTCCTCGACCTGATCAGCAAGGACAAGGACGCGCGCAAGAAGCGCGACGACCAGTATGACGAAGGCCTGCGACGCACGGGTCTGGGCGACGACGCCCCCGGCGGCGCAGACTTCCAAGGCGCATCGAAGGTGGTCCACCCGATGCTGACCGAGGCCTGCATCGACTTCGCGGCGCGCGCCATGAAGGAGATCTTCCCGCCGCAGGGTCCTGCCAAGGACTTCGTGCCGGGCAAGCCCACGGACAAGAAGCTCGACAAGGCGAAGCGCAAGACCAACCTGCTCAACTGGCAGATGACCGTGCAGTGCCCCGAGGTGCGTGCCGAGCTTGAACAGCTCATGACGCAGGTGCCACTGGGCGGCGCGCAGTATCTGAAGCTGGGCTGGGACGAGGCGAAGAACCGGCCTGAGTTCCTGTTCGTCGCCATCGACGACATGTACCTGCCATTTGCGGCCACCAACTTCTACACGGCCCAGCGCCGCACGCACGTCCAGTACCTGACGCAGCTCGACTATGAGAACCGCGTCAAGAACGGCATGTACCGCGACGTCGACCTGACGCCCGCAGGCATGGAGCCTGAGATGAGCGTGGCCGCGCAGGCCAACGACAAGATCGAGGGCCGCGAGCAGACCAGCTTCAACGAAGACGGCCTGCGGATCGTCTACGAGATCTACGCGATTGCCGACGTCGAAGGCGAAGGCGCAGCGCCGTACATCATCAGCGTCGACAAGCCCTCGGGCAAGGTGCTGTCGATCTACCGCAACTGGGACGAAGAGGACGAGCACAAGGAAGAGTTGCTCTGGTTCGTCGAGTTCCCGTTCATTCCGTGGCGCGGCGCGTATCCAATCGGCCTGCCGCACATGATCGGCGGCCTCTCGGGTGCTGCGACCGGCGCACTGCGCGCATTGCTCGACAGTGCGCACATCTCCAACAGCCAGACGATGCTCAAGCTCAAGGGCGGCACGGCAGGCGGCCAGTCTCTGTCCATCCAGCCGACGCAGACCATCGAGATCGAGGGCGGCCTGAACGTCGACGACGTGCGCAAGCTGGCGATGCCGCTGCCGTACAACCCGCCCTCGCCTGTCCTGATGAACCTGCTCGGCTTCTTGGTCGACGCAGGCAAGGGCGTGGTCCGCACGGCCTTGGACGACGTGGCCGACGGCAACCCGAACGCGCCCGTCGGCACGACGCTTGCCAAGATCGAGCAGGGCATGGTCGTCTTCTCCTCAATCCACGCACGTCTGCACGACGCCATGGCCCGCATGCTGCGGATCTTGCATCGCCTCAACGCGATGTACCTCGACGACGAGCGGCTGGAGCAAGAGGCAGGCGAAGAGCTCGCCACGCGCAAGGACTTCGAGGGGCCGCTTGATGTGGTGCCTGTCTCCGATCCGAACATCTTCAGCGAGGCGCAGCGTTATGCGCAGGTGCAAGCCGTGTCGCAGCGCGCCGCCGCCCTGCCGCAGCTCTACAACATGCGCGCCGTTGAGGAGCGCCTGCTTGAGACGCTCAAGGTGCCCAACCCGAAGGAGCTTCTGGTCCCGCCGATGGAGCCCAAGGACCAGAACGCCGTCAACGAGAACGTCGCGGCGACACTGGGTCGCCCGATCACGGCCTTCCCCGATCAGGACCACATTGCGCACCTCAAGACGCACCTTGCGTACATGATGAGCCCGACCTTCGGCATGTCGCCGATGATCGCGCCCGCCTTCCTGCCCGTCATGCTGAACCACATCAAGGAGCACGTCGCTCTGTGGTACGCGGCATCCGTCTTCGACGTCTCGAACGAGGCGCTCGGCGAGGATGTGGGCGACATGATGAAGGAACTGGGCAAGGATACGGAAGGGCGCAAGGCGCTCGACCAGATGCTGGCCGAGGCTGGTGCCGCCGTTGTGCAGCGCGGTGGCGAGATCTTCAGCGATCTGCCGCAGGTTGTGCAGCAGGCGCAGCAGGTCATGCAGCAGTTCGCACCGCAGCCGATGCAAGATCCGCGCCTCGCCCTTGAGACGCAGAAGCTTCAGGCCGAGACGCAGCGCGATCAGATGCGCATGCAGCAGGATGCGCAACAGGCGCAGCTTGAGGCGCAGATGGACCAGCAGCGGATGCAGCTTGAGCAGCAGAAGATGCAGGTCAATGCGCAGCAGGACCAGCAGGACAACCAAATCGACATGGCCGAGCTTCAGCTCCGCATGCAGATCGAGCAGCAACAGCAGCAGGCTGAAGATGCACGTAAGGCGGCTGAGCTTCAGGCTCGCATGACGATGAACTCGCAGGACAATCAGACGGCCATGCAACTCGCGGCTGCCGAGATCGCGTCCGGTGAACAAATCGCGGTGTCGACAGGCACCGGGATCAACCCCAACCCGTGAAGGATGGAACCATGAAGAAGAACGACGCGGCGCTGAGCAAGGGCAAGCACACTGGCCCAATCAACGCAGAAAACACAAACATGCACAAGCTCATGAAGATGGGCATGCACCCGAAAACCGAAGTGTCGGGCGGTAAGAAGACCCCCGCATGAGGATAGAGACCTTGCTTCAACGCATCGAGGCAGAGCAAACCAAGTTTGCTAACGATGCGTTGTCGCAACCTGCCGGGCGCGATTTGTTCGCGTATGGGCAGGCCGTTGGCATGCACGCGGGTCTTGAACATGCCAAGCGTATCCTGATCGACCTTGTGGCCGAGAAGGAGCGCAAAGACTTCAACCTCTAACCCTGCGAAAGGAGCACACATGCAGGAACTCGGTAACAAGGTTGACTTTGGGTATGCGAGCACGGACGAGGCGTTTCCCGCCTGTGATCCGGGCATCACACCCTTTGGCAGCCGTGTCCTGTGTCAAATCAGGACACCGAAACAGAAAACCAAGGGCGGGATCATCCTGACCTCGGAAACACGCGAGACAGACGCGTGGAACACCCAAATCGCGAAGGTGATCGGGGTGGGCGAACTTGCGTTTCGCAACCGCACAACAGGCGAGCCATGGCCCGAGGGCTCATGGTGCCAGACCGGAGACTTTGTCCGGGTGCCTAAGTACGGCGGCGACCGCTGGACTGTCAAAACCGCAGACGGCCAAGACGAAGCTCTTGTCGTCATTTTCAACGACCTTGATCTGATAGGCAAAGTGACGGGCGATCCGCTCGCCATGAAAGCTTTCATATGATCAATAAGGCTACAATAGGGAGCTGGTTATGAGTGACCGAAACAACCTAAGTGAACAAGATGAAGACGACTTGATCCCCGTCGAAACGCCCCCCGAGGAAGAGACCAAGGCTGAAGAGCCCGAGGTCGAAGAGGACGAGGACGATGATGACGACGACGAGGAAGATGCGCGTCTAGCCGAAAGCGACGACGATCACGACGAAGAGGTGTCCAAGAACCAGAAGCGCCGTCAGAAGCGGCGTGAGGTGCAAAAGCGGGCCAAGGAAGCCGCCCAGCGCGAGTTGGAAACGCTTCGCCAACTGAACGCGGATCTCATCCGCCGCGTGTCTGCCATCGAGACGCACACGGCCAACAGCAATGCTCAGACCCTTGAGCAGAAGCTGGCGCAGGCCGTTGCCGAAGTGCAGCAGGCTGAGCATGTAATCGCCAAGGCGACTGAGCAGGGCAACGGTGACGATGTCGTCGCAGCCATGCGCATCCGCGATCAGGCGATCTACGAAGCCCAGCGGCTGAACGCTGCCAAGCAAGAGTTCGAGCAGACGCGTCAGCAAGCGGCCCAGCCGCAGGCTAACCCGGCTGTCGTCAGCTTTGCGAAGCAGTGGATGGACGCCAACCCGTGGTACGACCCACAGGGCGGTGACCGTGACAGCGCACTGACCAAGGGCATCGACAACGAGCTGGCGCGTGAGGGTTACAACCCCGCATCGCGCGAGTATTGGGAAGAGCTCACGGCCCGTGTCTCCGAGGCAATCGGCGGCAATGACGAGCCCAAAGCGAAGCCACGCCGCAAGGCCCCACCGACTGGCGGAACACGCGAACACGCACCCGTTTCGACTAAAAAAGAAATATACGTGACACCCGACCGTAAACAGGCTATGATTGAAGCCGGAGTATGGGATGACCCTGTGCTTCGCCAACGCTATCTAAAAGCGTATCAGGCCTATGACACCGGTTCGGCTCGCTAAAGAAGGAGTGAGACAACATGACAAATAGTACTGAAGATGATCGCTTGAAGAAGCCGGAATTTGACGTTGTAGGTCGGCGCGAAACTCGCCGGTCTCAGGACCGGCAGGTCACTGAGAACCGCGAAGTGAGCGAAGATGACCGGCTCGAAATGTTCCGTAACCAACTTTTCAATGACGCACTTCCTGATCTGCCGGACGTCCCGGGCTATCATATGTGCTGGCTAACCACGCAAAATCCGCGTGATCCTATCCACCGTCGCATGCAGCTCGGCTACGAGCCAGTGCGACCGGATGAGATACCGGGGATGGAATACGCTTCGATCAAGACTGGTGAATGGACTGGTTTTATTGGGGTCAATGAGATGCTCGCGTTTAAGCTGCCCATCAGCCTGTACAACAGGTTCATGCAGGAAGCTCACCACGATGCACCCCTTCGCGAGGAAGATAAGCTTGCCGAGGTTGCGGATGCTATCCGTGAACAGGCTGAGCGAGCCGGTAGCACAATGTACGAGGGCGACGGATTGTCGGAGATGCGTGATTTCAACCCTCGGGCACCGCAGGTGTGGTGACCGAGTAACCGCAACTAACTACGAGGTATAAGACTATGTCTTCGGTATCCCAACCGTTCGGCCTACGTCCCGTCTACTCGCCAAGCGGTGTGGTTCGCCCCACCGCCTACTCGATCCTTACGGGCTACGCAGCGAACATTTTCCAGAACCAGCCGGTCAAGATCGTTACGTCTTCGACTGGCGAAGGTACCATTGCTGCGGCAGCCATCGGCGACCGCTTCATCGGCACCTTCCAAGGCGTTGAGTTCACGGACACAGACGGTCGCCGTCGCGTATCCAACAAGTGGACTGCATCGCAAGCAGGCACCGACATCGTTGCCTACGTCACGCTTGACCCGACAATCGTTTACGAAATCCAGAGCAACGCTGCTTTGGTCGTAGCCGACATCGGTAAGCAGTACGACTTCACCACCATCGGTACTGGTTCGACTGTTGTCGGCATCAGCCAGATGATGCTTGACGTCGCTTCTGCTGCTGCAAACGCGTCGTTCCGCCTGATCGGGATCACTCCCGGTCCCGACAACAACTGGGGTGACACTTACGTCATCGCTCAGGTCCAAATCAGCGAACATCAGAACGTCGCTGACGTGGCCGCATACTAAGGAGGGCTGAACTATGGCTACCCCAATGCGGAGTACAGACTTCCGCTCAATCGTTGAGCCGATCCTGAACGAAGAGTTCAACGGCATCTATGACCAGCGCGCTGACGAATGGTCGCAGGTTTTCAAAGAGTTCAAGGGCATTCCTCGGAACTATCATGAAGAGCCTGTCCTGTTCGGCTTCGGTGCTGCACCGGAACTGCCCGACGGCATGCCGGTCACCTATCAATCAGGCGGCGTGCTGTTCATTCAGCGTTACGTCTACAAGGTCTACGGTCTGGCATTCGCCCTGACCAAGGTTCTTGTTGAAGATGGTGATCACATCCGTATCGGCCAGACCTATGCACGTCACCTTGCACAGTCGCTGATCGAGACCAAGGAAACGCTTGGTGCCAACATCCTGAACCGCGCCTTCAACGCCGCGTACACGGGTGGTGACGGCAAGTCGCTCGTTGCAACGGATCACCCGATTGCACAGGGCACGTTCTCGAACCAGCTCTCGACCGCTGCAAACCTCTCGCAGACGTCGCTTGAGCAGCTCCTCATCCAGATCCGCAACGCCGTAGACAACAACGGCAAGCGTATCCGTTTGACACCGAAGAAGATCGTTTCCGGTCCTTCCAACGTGTTCCAAGCTGAGGTTCTGCTGAAGTCCGCACTGCGTGCAGGCACCGCAAACAACGATGTCAACCCTGTGAAGAGCATGGGTCTCCTCGATGACGGTCAAGCTAACCTTTCACGTATCACCTCGACCACTGCATGGTGGGTACAGACTGATGCGCCAGAAGGCCTCAAGCTCGCGATGCGTCGCGGCCTTGAGAAGTCGATGGAAGGTGACTTCGAGACCGACAGCATGCGGTACAAAGCCACCGAGCGTTATGCGTTCGGCTGGACCGATCCGCGCGGTGTCTACGGCACGGCTGGCATCTAACCGGGTTGGGGAGCTTCGGCTCCCCTCCCTCTTCCTAAGGAGAAACCAGATGTCACAGACTACTTGGAGCGGACCACTCGCCTCTGGCGACCGCAACGCAGGCGAAAGTGGCGGACCGAACCTCGGCTTCGTCACTCTCAGCCAAACCGCGCTGATTAACTTCGACGCCACGTTGGTACAAAACGCGACGTTCAACATCCCTGCGTCCTCGCAGATTGTTGACTTCTACGTTGACGTGCTGACGGCTTACGACAGCGCAACGTCCGCAACGCTCTCGGCTGGTACCGCTTCTGGCGGCACTCAGTATCTGAGCGGCGTGAGCGTTAAGACGGCAGCTCGCCGTCCGAACGCGTTCAGTGCTGCGCAGCTTGCTGCGATGGACGACGTTGGTGCGAACCGCACGGTTGTCGCAACTGTAACTTCAGTCGGTCAGCCGACTGCTGGTCAAGTTCGCGTCACCATGCTGTACGTGCAAACAACGGCTGATGACTAAGCATTAGTCTTATGCTATAAGAGGGG
>Ga0315905_10000373_pt1 | contig 49361 bp, 42 predicted proteins | sample LakEriMetagenome_5_FD_203522 | JGI IMG/M metagenome (GOLD analysis project Ga0315905, IMG submission 203522) | Freshwater fungal communities from buoy surface, Lake Erie, Ohio, United States - Buoy 4 MA121 | ecosystem: Environmental > Aquatic > Freshwater > Lake | place: USA: Lake Erie, Ohio...
GAGAGACATGTTGTTTCTCGAGTTTAAGCCTCGCGAAAATTTTAGCTATATTTATGTGTTAGAACGAATTGTTGATGATTTCGCTTTTATGTGCATGTTAATTGGAAACGATTTTTTACCCCCCCTTCCTCATTTAGATATTGCATCTGGAGGGTTAAATTTATTAGTTCGATCGTATAAAGAAATTCAAAGAGATTTGAAAGGATATTTAACTCTAGGTTCAAAAATGCATTTGGGGCGCGTTGAAATATTTTTGGAAAAATTATCATCGGAGGCTGAAGGTGTATATTTTTTCAAAAAAAATAAATACTCAAAAGATTCTGAGAAAATAATTAATTACAAAAGTGATTATTATCAATCTAAATTCGGGACTGATTTTGGAGAGGTTAAAAATTTTCCTCTTTTGAAAATGTTAAAGGAAAACTATATAGAAGGTTTGAATTGGTGTTTAAGTTATTATCATTCAGGTTGTCCTTCTTGGGATTGGTTTTTTCCAGGTTATTTTGGTCCATTATGTTCCGATTTATACGGATTATCTGATTTAAATATTAAATTTAAAAAAGGAAGACCGTTTGAGCCTCTTACTCAACTTTTAGCTGTATTACCTCCTAAATCATCTAATTTATTACCTCAAAACCTAGCCGATCTAATGGTAGAAAAAGATTCTCCTATTTCTGATTTTTATCCAGAAAATTTTCAAATTGATATGAACGGAAAAAGAAATATATGGGAAGGGATTGTTCTTCTTCCATTTATAGAACAAGAAAAGTTGTTAGGTGAAGTAGGAAAAACCAAAAAAAAATCTAAATTATCTGTAGAGGAGGAGAATAGAAACTGTTTTGCGAAAGATTTAATTTTTTTTTCCGATCTTTAAATTAACCCTTAATTTAAAATTTTTAACAAAAAAAAAGATTTTTCTGTACCAAAATTTTCCTTGAACTTTTTAAAAATTTTATTTTAAATAAGGAACCTATAAAAAATTTCGACTCCCTTAAAAAATAAATGCTAGATAAAGTAAATTTTTTGATTTTAATTTCTGAACATCCTTTCGAATTAACATTAATTAGATTTATCAGAAAAAAAACCTGATTATAGGCGTCTATACAATTTCCACTAATAAAATGTTTTAAAAAATCAAGAAAAATTTTTCTGTAAAATTCTACAAATTCTTTAACTTTTATAGTTTTTTTGGTTAGGGTTAAGTCGTTACTTAAAATACATCCGGTTGAAGTTTCTGCTAAAATGGTGATTGTTCTAAATTTGATTTCTCGATTAAAAATTCTGAAATTATGTATCTTAAAATCAAAACCACAATTTATTAGTTTTTTAGGTAGAAAAGCATTAAGATTTTCGTTATTAAACAAATTATCTGATGACGTTGTAAGGATAACTTGAAAGGCTATGATAAGACCTCTTTTGTTAATTTGAAAAGATTTACATAAATCTATTTTGGGGCAAAATAAGATCACCTCTGTATTTTTTTTTTTTGATATAATATTTGTTGTCACTCTTAATTTCAAGTTACACCCCCACATTTTTCTCAATAATGCCAGATTAACATAAGCAAAGGTCTCAAGAGATGCGTCAGCTTTTAGAGACCTTATCCCTACGATTTTTATATTTAGTTTCCCGCCTATCAAAGGAATTAAATAGGTCATAAATTCTAAATAATAACTCAATGATCTTGTTCCATCTGTATTATGAATCAAATTTCCCTGTTGAATGTAACCTGGTGTAAATTTCAAGTGAGTACCTGTTTCATTTATTTTAATAGAACAATTACTAGATAATTTATCAATTAACGAAAATAGATCGATTTCAAAACTTTTTAAACCTGGTTTTTTAAAATTATTTCTTATATTTTTGATATAAAAAGGTTTTTTTGAAACAAAAGACAAGTATATTCTTTCCCTTAAACAAATATTTCCATTTAGAATTATATTGGACATTTTCTATTGCCAGTACTTCTACTTTTATTATTTTAAACAATTTAATGTCAATAAAAATAACTGAAACCTACATCCTGGAAACATTAAAAAATTGGAAATTTGGATTTAGTCAGAGAGAAAACTTAGATTTTCGGTTTCATATAGCTTCATCGTTCGAAAAACATAACTTTAATTTTGCACCTACAGAATTTTCCGAAGATGAAATAGAAAAGGTCATAAAAAATTTATCCGAAAACCACAAAGGTTTAGAACAAACTTCAAATATTTGGGATTTTTTAAAAATTCGTTACACAGAATCTTGTGATTACCCAGAGGAATTGCTTGGTGATCTTATTGCAGACAGGTTTACTGTCCATCTTGATTTTATTTTTCCAGAACAGACAGTTTTTCTCTACAAAAATCTTAAATATCTTTTCCACTTAGCCAAACTTACCCGGAGAAGGGATGAATTTATATGGATTACTGTGGACTCGAAAATGTGCGAATTAGAAATTCTCAAGTTTTTATTCGTTGAAGCAATTGAAAAACACTTAAAAGGTAAAATGACTTTTTCGAAATTAAAAATGATTTATTTATCTGAAAAAACCATTATTGATGACACGGAAATCTTAATACATCGAATAAAAAAAGTTTGGCTAGATTCTATTATTTATGCAGGACTAGATGTAAATTCTCAAAATTTAAAAATAGAAGACTTTTTTTTAATTGAGATTAAAAATGGTCAGGGAACTAAATCAATTGACGGGGTTATTGGAGATGATAATATAAGCAAAGCAAAAAACTATCTAGGTTTTAAGGATATTTATATTAAAAATTTTCCAGATTTTTCATCTTCGATTCTCTTAGAAGCAGAATCAATAGTATATCTCCCTAAAGATGTAAAATTTGATCAAGACTTTCAAAAAATTCAAAATTCTTTTCTAATAGGAAAAATCTTCAATGATTTATGGTTAACTTCAAACAATGTAATTAATCACTGGGGAAGTTATGTATCAAAAGGAAAAGTAATCGAAAACTTCGGATCGAATGTATCTGGTTTTTTGACTGGTATGTTAGAAGAATTCGAAAAAACGCTCCCACACGAACTCAAAAACAATAATGAATCTTTGGATAAAATCAGAGAACTTTCAGATATGGTTCAGGGAAGAATTATATCCTTATTTACCAGCCAACTATTAATTTTACAAACCCAAGCTTTAGATAAATTTAAAGATATTTTAGTATGGCAGGCTAAAAATTCCTCAAAAGATTTTGAGTTTGATAAAAGTGTTGCGATGCTTGAAGTAAACGAATGGTTCGAGAATAAAGCAACTAAAATAGTAATTCCTGAAATGAGATTGGATTCAACAGGAGCCAAAAGAGAACTCCAACAAGTTTTAGGTGAAGTTACTGAAAAGTTCAAGGAATCAGCAGTAGCAAAATTAATATCGGTTGAAAAAACTAGTAAAAAGACATCTAAAGGAAAACTTAAACAAGGTGGAATTGTTATTGGTTTCGGAATAACCACTGCTGTTAGACCAAGAGGATTCGGAAATCTCCAACTTGTTACATCTTATTCCCAAGGGCCTCATGTTTTTAATTTTTCTCTCGTAAATGATATGGATGTAGCCGAACAAGAAGGGCAAACAAGAATTAAACCCGTGCGAATACAACCTTCTTTGAATTTTGATATTGATATTTAAAGGATGTTTAGGTAAGAATTTTAATCGTTAATCTTGGACCGATTTCAACAACTCTTACGATGTTTTTGATTTTGTTTATTTTTAATTTATCATTGAAAATTGAACTATTTAAAATGTCCCTTTTTTGTGTTAGAATAGTTTTACAGTTTTTTTTTAATTTTTTTAATTTTCTCATTGTTCTAGATATCATTAGATTGTTATTACATATAAGATAACACCGATACTCCATAATTTCAGAGATAGGATCAAAATCAAATAGAATACATCTGGAAAATTTCCCCAAAATATCTTCAGTATTCTTTTTAATTGGTAAAAGTTTTGTCAAATTCTTATTTAAAAAAATTCCAAGTTCAGATTTGTCCGATATATTATTTAAAAAAAGAAAAATTTTTGAACTGTTATTCGATTTAAGATTTTTCTGTCCAGGAAATTCGTTCCTTAATATAAATTTTGTTATTTCAAAGGTTAAAGTTTTCTTGGTAAATAGGGGTGAAAAATGTACAAACATAGATAATTTGCGTTGGGAAAAAATCCAAATATGGGTAACTTTTAGAAGTCTTGCAAGATTAAAATCGATTGAAATTATTTTCTCAATATATTTTGTTAATCCAGAAATACTAAAAGGATTTAAACTTAAAGAAAAATCTTGAACTAAATTAAAAAATCTTTTGTTTTTATGAAAAAATAGTAGTATCAAAGATAAAGGGTTGTTATACTTCATGAATCTTAAAATATTATTTATGTCTGAGGTTTCTCAGTGTCTTATCCTAATGAAATTTTAAAAAAAATGGTTCATTTCATTTCAGAATAATTTTTATTTTTTTGGTTATATATAAAATTAATCTCTTGAAACAATGAATAGTTGTTAACTTGAATCTTATTTCACATAATAAATTTAGAATAACTAATTTTACATCTTCTATTATGAAAAGATTTTTGGTAGTCCTAAACAAACCATTTATTATATCTAATTCAGATAAACCTCCATTCCACAACTGTAGTAGAATATTAACCGCTAAATAAAAATTTTGATTTTTACATGAACAAAAAAATCGTGGGAAAATAGTAGTATTGAGAATAAATATTAAATTTTTTTCGTCGATAATTAAACTTTTTGTTTTTTTATTTTTAAAGTATTCAATTTCTTTTAAAATATTTCTAAAATCTCCATCAGAAAAATAAATTACTGATTCTAGAGTATATAAATCATACCCTTGGTTTTTTCTTTCGAATACTTTGACAATAAAATTTAATAACTCTTGAAAGTTCGGATATTTAAAAATAAAAATGGTACACCGGCTTTGAACTGGTTCAATTATTTTTGAGGGAAAGTTACAGATTAAAATAAACCTTGATGTTTCAGAAAATTTTTCCATAATTCGTCTAAGAGCCTCTTGGGCAGATTCTGTTAAGGAATCTGCTTCATCTAATACTAAGACCTTTATTTGGAATTTAGTAGATTTATTTTTTTTTCGGCAAAATTCTTTAACCTTGGTTCTTATTATATCAATACCTCTATTATCTGAAAAATTAAGTTTTAAAACTAGATTTTCGTACTCCAACCCGAAAATTTCTCTTGTAAAAACATCAACTGGTATAAATTTTCATGTAAATTAACTTTTGGTTTAAATTTTACCCAAAAAAAAAAAACGTTTAACTTACTCGCTGTAGATTTTCCAGAACCAGGAGGTCCTGAAACTAATAAATTTGGAATAGATTTGTTAGTTTTCAAAAAAATAAATTTTCTTTTGATAAGTTCGCTACAATCTAAATCCTTTAAATAGAGTGGTTTATAAAACAAAGGGGTGTTAATTCTATTCCCCATCAATATTCTTTTATTGTTTTTTTAAAAAAAAAAAGGGAAACTGTTTTATTCAACTAAAATATTTTAATTAGTTTCGATTAATTATAACACAAAAAAAGAAATTTTAAATATCCTTCTTATTAAGATTTACTTACATTTCATCTTCTTCATCGGGTAAGGCTATGTTTTGAGCTTGAATAAGTTCATCTTCCATTTGTCTTTTTCGTCCTTCATCGATAAAGACTTCGGCTGGAGCTAATGCAATACTTTCCACAAAACTTAAATTTGAGTCCCCAATCAATTTTTTTCCTATCCATAAAAACGGTTTTTCAAAATTGTAATTGGACTTTGCTGATATATCGTAATATTGAAGATTTTTTTTCCTATGAAAAGTTATTTGCTTAGCTTTAACTTTCCTATCTTTGATATCTACTTTATTCCCAACAAGAACAATAGGTATATTATCACAAACTCGAACTAAATCTCGGTGCCAATTAGGTACATTTTTATACGTTATCCGAGAAGTTACGTCAAACATTATTATTGCAGCTTGACCTTGAATATAATATCCATCACGTAAACCTCCAAACTTCTCTTGTCCCGCGGTATCCCAAATGTTAAAAATTAATAGACCTCGAGTGGTATGAAATTTAAGAGGATGTACTTCTACTCCTAATGTAGCAATATATTTTTTTTCAAATTCTCCAGTTAAGTGTCTTTTTACAAATGTTGTTTTTCCTACACCACCATCCCCTACAAGAATCAATTTGAACATAGGTAACGTATCGTTCATTTTTTGATTTTATATAATAAAAGATAGCCTGTCCTATTTTAATATTTAAATCTAACTAAAATTAAACTTTTTCTTTTATAAAATTTAAAAAAATGTTTGGTTTATATGATTTTAGATAGATATGAATTTAATTTGTATTATAATGATCTCTTATTATAAAATTAGATTTAAAATTTGGGAATTTAAAAAATTTTTAAAATATCAAAAATTTTTTTTTTCAAGAAATTTCCAATCAAATAAATTAAAAAAAAACAAAAAAACATTAAGAATATAAAATTTGTTAAACATATATAATAAACAAAAATTAATATTAAACTTGATAAATATGGAAATGCAAATAAATATTGCACACGTGGCTTAATCGGATAAAGCGCCGGTCTACGAAACCGGAAATTGTAGGTTCGAGTCCTACCTTGCGCAGAATCAAAAAAAGGTAAAAAAAAATTTATTATTTCTTTGTATTAGAAAAATACTTTTGTTTTTTTGGTTAATATTGAGATTGGTTTTTAATTTATTAAAATTTTTTTAAAAATATTTTTTTTGAGAAAACTTGAATTAAATTTTCGAAATTTTTATTTTTGATTCTATTTTTTTTTTTTTAAATAGAAAGATCTTAAATTAAACCATTTTTCAACATAATCAGACAGAATAAATTTTAACTTTGGCCTAAAATCCTTTTGATTTCTTAATTGAACAAAATAGATTAAATTAAAATAAAAAGAGAAATTTATTTCCCAAAAAATTTCAAATAGAAAATCTTTAAAATCAGTTTTAAATTTTAAAGTAATGGGAAAAAAAAGAAAGTACCACTGAAAATCTAAAAATTTTAAAAAATATGAAATTTTAAAATCCGCAAAAAAATTATTCTTGAAATCATAATTCCTTGTTTTATGAGGAGAATGGGGCTCGATTTTTTAATATTTTCAAATAACAAAAAAAAAAGGATTTTCTTGATAGGAATATAAATTTCAAATTAGTTTTTTTAATTAAAAAATAATTACTCAAAAAACCATTTTCAAACACTATAAGCCTTTATAAGAAAACTTAAAGAAAATTAAAAAATTTAAAACCAAGTTGATCCTAATTGAATTTGTTTTTTTTATAAAAAAAATTAAATGTTTTGAAATTTATTTTTCTTTTTCCTTTTTAAAGATTGTTCATTATATTTTTTAAAAGGGTCTAAGAGATTTGAAATGAAAAAATGATTTTTAAACCGAAATATTTTATAAAAACTTTCTGAGAAATATTTAAATGAAAATTTTTTGTTTTTTTTATAATTTAAAGGTTTTTTAAATTTTTTAAAAAGTTCTCTCTGGTTGGTCATTTTTGGAAATTTTTTTTTACTTCTTTTTTTAGATTTAGTTTGTAGTAAATCATTAAATTTATCAAAAACTAAAAATTGTTTGTATTTTGCATAATTAAACTTTTCTTGAAATAGTTGTTAGTGAACTTCAAATCTAAGATACCCGAGACTTTTGACGAAGAATTGCCGATAAATTCTAATTTATGTTTTTTCATGAGAAAAATATGTATTCTATCTTATTTTTCAGTAAAATAAAACGAACTAGAAAAATTTCTATTGAAACAAAAGAGTGGGTTTCGATTTATCGCAAAAAAAAAATTAATGGAAAATTGATGAATTCAGAAAGAAAATTTTCATAAAAAAATGTAAATTTTCTTCTTCTTCTTTTTTCCAGGTATTTATAAAATATTGAAAAATAATTTTTTTGAAAAGGAAAATCAACAACTCTGAATAAAGTTTTTCTCAAGGGAAGCATCGAATCAACCTCTTTTTTAAGAATTCTTTTGAAGAAAAAAAACCTAAGGAAATTTTTCTTATTTAAATTATGATTTAGTTTTCTAAATAGACTTTTTATTTTACAAAAAGATGATACAGTTATCTTAAAAATACTCAAAAAAAATTTTAGAACAAAATTTTGTTGGATTATATATTGAGTTTTAAATATTAACATTTCATTAGAATCAAGATTGGAATTAAATTTCTTTAATCCAAAAAGAAAATTTAAAAGATATATTTTTAACATTAGGTTCTTTCTGATAATAGATACTAATTTAAATAAAAAAAAAATAAATTTCTGAATTTTTGAAAGGAAAGAAATCAGTAACAAAAATAATTGTTCAATTTCAAAATTTAAAAAAGTTTTTGGTTTCATTTGTTTCTACACAGATAAGATATTTTACCCGAAAAAAAATTATAATGGCAAATGAGTGTCGAAACAAAAAATTTGAAACGAACATTAGATGATAAAAAAAATAAATTTTGTGAAGTTTTAAACCTAAGACGTAATTAAAGAAATTTTTAAAATTAAAAAAAGAATTTTTTAAAGAAGAAAGATTTTGACTATATTAAATCTATAAAATAAAGAAGTAACTTAAATCTTTATCAAAATTGAAAATGACCCTGAAAAATAAGGGGAAAATAGATCAACCTCGAATCTATTCTCCATTAAAACCTAAAAAGTTTTATAAATTAAAAATTATCTTGTTTGAAAAAAAAACCGAGTCACCCTGGGTTCTTTGATAAGAATATTTCTTTCGGTATTTTTAATTTTAAAAAAAAATTCTGAATTCGAATCCTTTTCAATTGGTCCTTTTAACTCGTTATTGATATAGTATCCAACGCGAGTAAATTCAAATTCTTTATAAATAAACTGGATAAGTAGTACTGTAATCCCAAATAAATCAGACACTTTGTTACCTTTGAAACAAGGTGGTGTTACATAAAAAGTTATTTTAAATTTACCGATTTTTTGACCAAAAATTTGATAAGTTTCCAATTCTTCGTCTTTTTTTTCATTTATTGGAGATTGGACATAAATGAATTTAATATGAAGTTTTTCATCTAAAACTTCTTTTAATTCAAATAGAATCTGGAATTGAAGCTTTTCTCTCATGTTAACAGGATTTTTTATAACTCTAACCCCTAAAATTTCAATATTGTCACACTCATTCATTTATACTCGCTAGAATAAAATTTCTAAAATAATTATATTTTTTGGTTAATAAAAAATATTCTCTGGAACACTCTAGCTTGAATTGAAGGGAAAGAATTGAATAACTCCCCCAAAATTTACCAATTTTGGAATAAAAATCCATAGGAAAAAGATTGTTGTATATTTTAGTAGTTTTTGTAAAAATTCCAAACTCAAAAGGCGTTAATAATATATTCTTGAAATAAAATCCCCAATCTAAACTTAATCGAGGACAAGAAAGTTGAATCCAAAGATCTTTCGAATTTCCATTTAAAACATTTAATCGATCGTTTTCGATTTCAGTGGCCATATAAACACTTTTTTTAAACCTTTTTTGGGAAGCTAGAGATTGGATTGTTCTTAAAATTTTTATATTTCCTTGTCTTCCAAGAATCCCGAAAATCAAATTGACTTGTCTGGGAAGAAATAGTGAATTTTCGATAAAATTTACTCTTTCAGAAAGAGTTTCAGTGAATTTAAAACCGAGTAATACCAAAGATCTTTTGAATGGATTGAACTGGACAATTTTTAAATTCGGATTAAATAATAAAACACTTTCAACATGAAATTTACCGTCTCCAATGTATAATGCGCCAGAATTTTTTTCTGTCTCATAACTTGTACAACCTAAAATTTCACCCGGAGACAAGGGTTTAGTTTGAGGTATGTTTAAAATCATAAATATTTGTGAAAGAAATATTTTTACAAGTTTCAATTCAGATGAAAATTGTATTGTACTAGTAAGAGAAATTCTATCTTTTTCTGGGCAAAAAATTTCTTCAATACTTTCTAATAAAAAAGAGAAATCGTATTTTATTTCAATAAATATATAAATTATCCAGGTGATACAATTCAAGATTGAAACTAAACAACTATGACCATAATGAAATACAATGGAAAAACCCATGTATTTAGCCAAACAATCTTGAATACAACATGCTCCATAGGTTATTTGACATGATACAGATGAAGAAAATAATGACCTAGAGGTTATTCCCAAAATTTTATTTAAATTTTCGAAATATTTTGTTGTACCTTCGGGTAATTGAAAAAATAAATTAGAAGAATTTAAATCTTCCATTCTTTTTTTTGCTTTTAAAACTTCAAATTCGTAATTCCGAGGAAGAATTTTTGAAAAATAGTTAAAAAATAATTTTAAGAGAGGGGAGTTATATTTTTCTGAATTTGAGGTTTTTGGTTTGATTTGTTTGATTGATATAATTAATTCAGTTGGCCACAAAAATGCATTTTCGTAATATTTTTTTTTTTTGACAAATTTTCTATTAAATTTGAAATCGATCCAAAAATACATTTTTTTTTTATTTTAGCCTTTATTTAAACAAAGTAATTTATTCGTTACAATCCAAAAATAAGATAATGGATTAATTTTAAATGGTAATAGGTTTATTACTTTTAATATCAAATTTCGATTTTTCAATAATTAGATTTTGCGCTTAATATTTTATTAATTAAATAAAATTCAAAATTTTAAAAATTTTTTTAATGAGTTCCAAAATCTATAAAAAATTTGAACAAAATAGTCTGATTTAGGGTAGTTTTAGTACATAATTTTAGGAAACTTAATTAAATATTAAGATTTATATTTTTTTAACCAATTTTATGTTAAATTTTAGGGCGCTATAGCTTAGTGGCAGAGCATTGCACTAGTAATGCAAAGGTCATGAGTTCAAATCTCATTAGTGCCTATACTTATACTAACGACTATCGTTTCTTAAATATTTTTAACATATCCTAATTTTTAATATTTTTTGTTTTGTTTTTTTTAATATTTTTACCGTACTTTAGGATATTAAACTATTTTAAACCATATTTTTTTCGAACATAAGGTTGAAATAAACAAGTTAATAATTAACTAATCTTTCAAGTTATTATTCCAGCTATTATATTCCCAATTAATTTCTTGAAAAAAAAAGTTTAAGGATTCTGTTTTTTTCTAAAATTTACCGACAAAATTAACTGTTTTTTTTTTCACGATATTATCTTGAAATTAAAAACAAATTAAAAACTAATCATTTTTTCATGTTTGGAATTCAAGAAAAACTTTAAATTTTTAAAATCTCAAAAATTTTTTTTTAAAATAACTATAATATGCTATCCAAAAAGTTTCAGAAAAAGATATATTAGTTGTTTTTCCGTATTCATAAATAATTTTTTAAATTATAATGTGTAAAAGTTTTGGATTATAACCATTAATTTTATATTTTATGGAATAATTAAAATCTTATTTTTAATTGTCGATGTTAATAATTTAATTCAGTTGTTTTTATTTGGATTCCAATTGAATTTAATACAATTTAAAAAAAAACTTGTCTTTTAATACTTTCTGTAAAAAAAAGTTTTCAAAAATTTAGAATTAAAAAAAAATATAATATGCTCTTTTTCTTTAAACTAATTTACCTAGGAATTAAAAAGGGAATACTAAAAAAAAGAAGAATGAAAAATGTAAGAAAGGAAAAAAAAACATTATAATATTTTTTTTATCAACTTAATTAACATCTTTTTTCAAAAATAATAATTCAACTTTTTCGTACTGTTATTTGATTAAAAAATTTAGTGTTTTAATGATTTTATTTACTCGATTTCTTCTTAATTCAAGTGTTTGTTTTTTTTTCTTTAACTCAAAACGATCTTCATTCCATAAAAATAGTTTCAATTTAAGAAGTTGTAAATCTAATACCCTTAATTTTTGTATACTTTTTTTTTTTTCTTTTTTTAAATTTAAAACCATAAATAAATGAGCGGCATCAAAAATAAAAATTTGAGTATTTATAGTCTTTGAGGATAAATTAATTTTTGAATCCAGATGCAACATCAACAATTTTTTTAAACATTCTGGGTTTATAAACAATGATGGATTTTGATTGAAAAAATTTGTAAATATCTTAAATACATTTAGATTCCAAGGACTAAATATATTAGAAAATGAATATTCATAGACATAAAAACTAAAATAGTTAGAAAGAAAGAATTCGTTCAAATAGCTAATTTGAAAAACATCTTCCCTAAAACAAGGGAAAAAAAAAGAACAGAGAATAATAAGGTTTGATATTTTCTCAAAATCTTTTAATAAATCATATGTTTCATCATTTTCGGTTTTGAAAATAAAATGGGGTTGTTTTAGAATAAAAAAATCATCCAAGAAAATATCTGTTTCGAAACATTGGAAAAAATTATTTGTGGCAAAATTTTGATTAAATTGTGAAATTTTTAAAACAAGTATTTCATAGAAATTCTTGTCGAATAATTTGTATTTATTTTCAAACCAAAAACATTCATTTTTTTCTAATTTTTTTGAAATACAAAAAAAGGTAATTTTATAAATGATAATCGATATTGAATTTTTTTCAAACCATTTCAGAATCGGTTCAGAGTAATTAATAATTTTTTTTATTAACTTAACAGACCCTTCGTAGTATACATATTCATCCGGATCCTTTTTATTTCCTTGGTTTTTGTGATTTACAATACTAATACAAAAATAATTCTCGTTTAATTTTTTAAAAATGTTTTTTAAAATTTTTTCAGTAGCCGTTTTACCTGCTTCATCCAAATCAAAAGATATAATAACATGATGATTTAAACAAAATAGATGAAGTTTTTCTAATTGGAAATTACTCAACGATGTTCCCAGTGATGCAGTTGTAAATCTAATACCATTCTGAAAAAGACTCATAGAATCCAAATAACCTTCCGTAATAACCATTGTTTTAAATGTCTTTTTGGGAAAACATGTAAATAATTCTTCTGAAAATAATAATCTTTTTTTTTTAAATAAATTGCTATCCGAAGAATTGATATATTTTGCTATTTTATTTTTATTTACAATTCTCCCCCCAAAACCTATAACAATTCCTGAATTGTTTTTTATTGGAATAATTAATCGATCTCTAAACATATCAGTAAAATAAGTTGAAATAATATTCGGACTTTTCATTGAAATTCTACTATAGCTTTTAATTTTTTTAGAATAAACCAATCCTGATCGAATAATATCGATTGTTTTAAACCCACTATTTTTAAGGTGTTTAAATAAGTCATTTGTTTTTTTTGGTGCAAATCCAAGCCCGTAAATTTTAGATGAACAAATTGAAATCCCCCTCGAATTAATGAGAACTTTTGATAATTTATTTATTTGAAGATTAAACATAAAAAATCCCCAAGTAACTTGTAATATCCATAAACATTGACTCGTTACGATTTTAGAAAAAAATAATCGTTTTTTAATAGGAGAAATTTTAAAATCTGAATTTCTAAAATTGGATATTATAGTTTTTATCTCAATTTTATTTTCTTCTTGAATTTTAAATTTAGAATCCAGTTTATTTATGAATTTGTATACCCCACCAGAAGCTCCACAACCAAAACAGAAAAAAGTTCCAAAATCATCATTTAAAATTAATGATGGAGTTTTTTCTTTATGAAAAGGGCAAAGTACTTTGTACTTTTTCCCACTTACAATTAAATTTAACCCATATTTTTTTGAAATTTCTGAAATTTTTGTATTTCGAAAATCCATAAAAATCCTCTCGTTCTTCTGGGTGATTTTTTTTCTACAAATTATTTTTTGGTTCTTTAAGGTTTTTTTTTCTTGAAATTCAAATTTTATTTGGTTAAGAAAAAAATAAAATTTTTTAGAAACTGTATTATGATTTATTTTTAAGCTCATTTTTGTTTAGTAAGTGTATCAGAAAAAAAATTGTTAATATAAATACATGAAAATTAATTTAAAAAATTAATTTTTTATACGTTCTCGTCGATTGGAATACTTATTAAACAAATTTAATATTCAATTCTTTTTGTATAAAAATTTGAATTTTATAATTTTTCTCAGACATTATTATAATCCGTAATTAATTTGCTTAAACTTTCTCTCGATTCTTCAAAAATTTCTCTACCATCTCGTTCCGAAAATTCTTTTAGAAAATTGTTTAGAAATGCATTTCGTTTTTTTAATATATCAAATTGATTTCTCATTTTTGTAAAAATATCATTAACTCCACTATGATTAAAAAGTCCAGTTTCATTAAAAAAGGTTTTACTTGACAAACCAAGTAGATTTAAATCAATTTCTTGTATGGGAATAGACGCCCAGTTTACTGATCTTATTCCAGCATCTTTGTAAATTTTTTTTAGAATTTTGGAATTTATATTTAATCCTTTTTTTTTTTTAAAAAGGTGTAGGGAAGAAATTAATTTTCCTGATAGCCATGAAGAACTTATTGTTTTGTTTTTTAAAAGTTGCCGGGTATTTTCAGGGAAAATTTTTTCAAGAAGTTTTTTTCCCCCTTTTGTTTGGTGACCCGAACTTGCACCAAAAAGAAAATGGAGATTGGGAAAAGGAATTAGTGATGAAATTGTATTATCAAAGTTCGTTTCTATATAATCATTGAACCTGAGGGGAAGAGTAAATTTACTTACGATATTAGCAACTATTGAATTTAACTCTTTATATTTGATTTCCGAAACTTTATTTTCGTTTTGAACAATTTTGTTCAAAGATTCGTTTTCAAACAAAATCACACAATCCGAATAATAATACAACCAACGCATTGATAGAACTGAATTATAAGGTTGAACCACGATGTCAGATTGTCCTATCTGATTAGGAATTAAAGAATAGCAATTTATAATTTTTCCAGGAAAATATTCCCTTATTATTTCTAATAACACACAAGAAGATCCAGATCCGGTACCTCCGGTTATAGAGTGAAAAATGCTAAAATTGTTGATTGAGTCACATTTTTCGGCATTTCCTCTAATATTTTCTTCAATTTCCCTATTTATTTCTAAAGTCCGGATATATCCACTTGACCAGTTATTCCCAGAACCTTCTATCGTGTTAGCTATATCAGCCTCTTGATAAAATTTCGAGTAATTTCCATTTTTAAGCGTTTGTATCTCTCTAGGCTCAAGATCGAAAAGAATTGTCCGAGGAATAAAAATTCCATTCGATAATTCTCTGAAAAATGTAGATTTAGTCCCTCTTTTTTTAGAAAAACCTTGAAAAGAAATACTACCATCTGGGTTTATTGAATGTTCAACCGAAATTTTTTTCCAAAATTCGTGACCGAGTTGGATTCCACATTTTCCCACTTGGATCGAGATTGTTTCCCTCATTAAATTTTTTATATATTTCTTTTCAATATAAATATAATTTAGTAACAATTTTAATTTAAAACAATTAAATTTAATTTATTGTGCTTAAATTTATTTTTTGGTTATTTTTTGAGAATGTTGGATTTTTCGATGAGACTCGTAGTAAGAAGAAAATTAAGTTTATCATTTTCATTCTTAGTTATAAGGAGTTTTGTGTATATTTTTTGAAAATTTGAGTGAAAATCTAACTTTTCTCCAATAAACTCAATTTTCTCCATATATTAATAAATTTGATTCAGTTTTTATTCCAAAAGTTATCAGAGTTTTTTTTACAAGGATTAAACCTCTTTTCAAAAATTTCTTGTTAATTCAAATCAGAAAACCAAGATTTGATAAAATATTCCATTACCTTTACTAAAAAGTAAACTGTAGCTTTTTTTTCCCTTGATTCTGGAAAAAAGATTTAGGTTGACAGTACTAATAATTTATCAATAAAGAATATGCTTCCTATGATAAAGAAGATTTTATATGAATGTCTTTGAAGACAGCTGTATATTTCTTTAACTTTGGGAACCTTTTTTTTTATACTCTAGATGTTAATTCTTTTTGAATCGATAACTGGATATTCTCTTTTTTCGTGTAAAGAGGAGTTTACCCACTCCTTGATTAGAAAAAACTTTCAGAATAATTTAAGTAACTACGATATTTTTTTTCAAAACTTCAAATTAAAAGCATTTGCACCATTTCGTTCCATAAATCACGCTTTAAAAGAATGTTGTCGGATTTCATCTAGTTTAACTAGTGAATATCTACAGAGTTTCATCTTAAATTCATTTCATCTTTTCCGAGAAAATCTTGAATTAGGGGTTATAGATGCTCGATTAGCAATAAACATTAATAAAATAATAAAAAAAAAAGTTATAACCAATACTGAAATATTAGAACTTTCACGAGGAATCCGACTTCATTTTGAAAAAATCTCAGGAGATTTTTTTTACCGGGACATATGTAAAGCTCAACTTGGAGTTGCTCATCTATATTCCCAGTCAAAAATGAAATTGAATTTAGAAAAAACTGACTCTTTAGTAACTCAATCTAATTTTCTTCTTGAGCAACTAGATTCAGATGTTAATTTTTTTGTAATGTTATGTAAAGAATGGTACACATGGCATTTTCCGGAACTTATTAATTCCGTGAAAGATGCTTATTTATTTGCTTTAGTTGTGAAATTAATTGGAAACAGGAAAAATTTAAACATTAAAAAAAAAGAAGAGTTGAAGATTCTTGTGATTAATGAATTTATATGCGAAGAAATTATTCAATCTTCGCAAACCTCAATTGGGTCAAAAATTTCAAATTCAGATGTTTTGATTATTGAAAGGTTATCTTCACTGATTATAAATCTTTCGGAATTTAGAAATTATCTTAATTTTACATTATGCCAGAAAGTATCAATAATTACCCCAAATTTAAATGAAATTATTGGAGAAAACCTAGTTGCTAAACTGATTTCTAAAGCTGGATCCCTAAAAAATCTAACGAGATTTCCAGCTTCAACAATTCAAATTTTAGGTTCAGAAAAAGCTCTTTTTAAAGCGCTCAAAAATAAAATTAAAACCCCTAAATACGGAATTTTATTTAATTCTAATTTTTTAATGGGAATAGATAAAAAATTCCAAGCAAAATTTTCAAGATATCTAGCAAATAAATGTTCTTTAGCGATACGAATTGATTATTTCTCAAACTTTTCTACCAAAATTTATGGGGAAAATTTTAAAAGGCAATTAAAAGAAAAAATGTCAATTATGAAAAAAAAAAATAATTTTGACATGGGTGAGATTCGAACTCACGCCTTTTCAGACTGGCGCCTTAAGCCAGCGCCTTAGACCACTCGGCCACCATGTCTGCTTTTTTAATTTCTCTATCTTATAATATTTTTACTAATTAGTTTTAATACTAAAAATTACCTCATTGGCCTTGCCATCACTAAAATTGGATACGATACAGAGAAGATTAGCATGGCCCCTGCGCAAGGATGACATGAAAAATCAGAAGATCTGTCCATATTTTGTTCTCTTGGGGGTATTTTAATGGATTCACAAGGCGGATTTGTACTTGCAATGAAAGGAAAGGATTGTGTGGCAATTGCATCTGACCTTGGTTTATTTGACGGGCGTTATATTTCGGGAAATAATACACCCAAAGTTTTTAAAATTCATGATAATCTTTTTATCGGTTTAACTGGTCTTTTAGGTGATATTTCATCAGTCAAACAAATTTTAGAATATGAAGTTTCCAAATTTTTATTAAAAGAAAATCGTTTTCCAGATCAACTTGAAATAACCAATTTACTCTCACGTATTTTATACAAGAATAGGTTTACACCATTTTTTACCGAACCAGTCTTAGCAGGAATTGATAAAAAAGGAAACCCTGTGATCAGTTCTATGGATATTATCGGGGCAATCTCTAATTCGAATAAATTTTCTGTATCTGGTACATGTTCTGACGGACTATATGGAATATGTGAATCTTTTTGGAGACCGAATATGTCTGAAAAAGAGCTCTTCAAAACAATTTCGAAGTGTATTAATTTCACTTCGAATAGGGATTGTTTAAGTGGGTGGGGTGCAAATATATATATTATAAAGAAAAATAGAATATTTAATAAAAAACTAGAAAATAGAGTAGATTAAACAATTTAATCTATTTTTTTACTTGTTTGACAAACTTTGTTACCAAACTTCCGGAACCCGTGTTTTCGATTTCAAATGTAACTTTTGCTTTAAAAATAATTTATTTTTTAAAAGATATAATTATAAACTGTGCGAATGAAAAAGCTTTCAACATCATTTGACTAATATTTTTTGTGGAACAAAAATCAAGGGTTGCATCAACCTCGTCATGTATGTAAAACAGGGACATCCTGGATATCAAAAGCGAAAAAATAAAACAAAGAGAAAGTATAAATCACTGACCTTCCTATAATTCATTTAAATTTTTATGAGTATTTAATGAAAAGGTACAAAAATTAATACCAGTAATTTTTCCAAGAATATTTTTTTTCGACGTGAGTTTAGCTTTATGAAAAGGTTAGCATGGATTTAAAAATCATTCTAAAAGAAGTGTTTATTTTTTGAATTGCTAAAAATATTGTATCTTTTTTTTTGTCAAGTTGTATTATAATCTCTTCTATATAAACTCGATCCTTTTCTATTTTTAATCTTTTGAATAAAAAATTGTCATATTAAACGGATATTTTTTCGAAAAAATTAATATCCTAAGTTTTTTTTGATTTACTTCTCTTAGTAACCATATTTCAATAATTATCTTTAAGACTTTTTGAAGGACTTCTTATTTTTTTCGCTTGGAAATAAGGCTTTTTCAGAATTGAGGATCCGGATAGATTTGTCTTTTTCAGTTTATTCGAAAATTTGGTTTTTTGATTTTTTAAATTTTTTAAAAAGAAGACATTTTTCGTTTTATACTTATATTGGATGTTGGAAAGATAAAAAGATTTTTGTTTGAATCTATCAGAATTTCAAGATAATATGAAAAAGTTGATGAAAAAAAATATTATAAGTAGATAAATTCTCCTGACCATTTTTAATAATGTAACTTTATGATACAATATCTTTTTTCTGAACTTCATATTTTGATTTAGAAATTTTCCAGTTACTTTATTTTAATTAAATTTTTTATTCCCAAAGATATATTTTTGAATTTTCTTAAACGGAACTTATATTTTTATCTACGATTTCATCGATAAATTTAGTTTTTTTTTTTTAATTCTTAATGTTTCTACTGCTGATTTTTTTTTGCCTCGAATAATTTTATTCCAATTGAATTTTCAATAAATTCTAATAATTCAAAATGTTCCATCGAGGAAACCCTAGAAACATGTCTTAAAAATTGTGGGTTTGTGATGTTTAATTAATGGAATAAAAAAATTTAAAATTTTAGTTGGAGTTACTTTTTAATTTCCTAAAAAATATCTATTTTTTCCTGTAAAAAATATTTTCGGTGAAATATTGATTAATATTTCATTTTTTAAACTTTTTTTATTTGATTTGTTTATTTATAGTTTTTTTTAGAGTTAATGTTACTCTTGTGGAATTTAACATAAGGTTTTCGTCGGAATAAATCAAATCTTCAATTTTTGAAACTCTAATTATATTTAAATTAGATATACCAAGTACAAAACAAAACAAATCAAGGATATTTGATTTTCCACATCCATTATTTCCAGTAATTGAGGTAAAATTTACCCCAAAATTTTTCAAAATTGTTTTTTCCTTATAAACTCTTCGATTTCCAATCGATCAATAATCATTAAATGTAAAAAAATAAAAATATTTAGCAAAGAAAGGATTTTTTATTCGATGTAATCAGATTACTTAAAATATTAAAAGATTTTTTAATTTATTACTATTCTTGTATTTTGGGAAATTTTTTTTTTAATGGAATGAGAAATCGAAAATTATTGAAATCAAAATTTTTTTTTAATTAAAAGACATTCTATTTTTACCTGAATTTCTAGGATCTATGTTGGTTTTTTTCTTTACTAAACATTAAAAAACATTAAATTTAATTATTTATATTTCTGTCTATATTTTAAAAATTAAAAAACGGATGATTTAATGCAAGGTTAACCGAAATTCGTTTCATGGGATCATAGGCCAGAAACCTTTGAATTAAATCTATGGTCAATAAATCCATTTTACCGTACAATTTAGAAAAAAGAGCATTGTAGGGTTGTAATGGAAAAATAATTTTTTTGGTCGAAGCCAAAAAATGCAAATTAAGCCAAATATCAGATGTTGGTGTCCCTAAATTACTAAAAATTTGGGTTAATTGATCTAGTTCTGATTTACCAGAAAATAAAACTTTAGATGTAATTATTTCTGACAAGATACAACCTAAGGCCCATAAATCTACTGAAGAAGTATAATCCTTTTGTCCAAGAAGAATCTCGGGAGGTCTGTACCATAAAGTAACCACTTCTTGACTCATTAAAGTTGATTTTAAATTAAATAATCGTGCCATACCGAAATCACAGACCTTTAAAACACCTTCTTTATTTAATAATATGTTGCTGGTTTTTAAATCTCTATGAATAATAAAATTATCATGTAGAATTGAAATTCCAAGCAATAATTGTCTAAATATCATTTTAACTTGCAATAAAGAGAATTTGGTTTGTGATTCTAGAATCGACTTTATATCGAAATTACAATATTCCATGACAATAAAAAATTTTTCCGCTGAAAAATTCATTTTTGCTTCGCGCACAAAAATTATATTGGGATGGTTTATCGATAAAAGTAGATTTATCTCACGAAGCGCTGTGAAATTTAAATGGTTTTTTCTCTCTAAAAGTTTAACTTCTTTACACGCATATAGTTTATTAAGGTTAGGTTTTTTTACTTTGAAAACTTTTCCATAAGTCCCCGAATCTATTAGACCTAATCTACAATATATAAAAAATTTTTTTACCGGGTTTTTAAAATTAGGGTACAAATAATTGTTTTCTTTTTTATTGAATTTTTTTAGAATTGATTTTACATTTTCCATAATTTTTGGGAAATTAGGTTTTAAATTATTCTTTAATTTTAATAAAATATAATAAATAATATTCATTTCATTTAAAATATGAAATTCATATTGGTTGAAATATTTGTAAAAAAATAAATTTTGAAATTTGTCTAAAAGTTTTTAATTTTGGTAAATCTTGGTAGTTGTATGTTTTTGAAAAAAAGAATAAAAAATTGTTTTTAATTTCGTTATTTTTAAATTTAAAAAAACCAAAGTTTTCAAATTTAGTAATAAGGCTTGTATCCCTTAATTTTTTCACCCATCTTCCTATACCAGAACAATTATTCTTTAGAATAAGTTTGGAATTATTTTTAAAATTTTTTGACAACTCTTTATTGAAATTTGAATCTATTTTTTTAAAAATACTCATAAAAAACAAAAATTTTGCCCATTTAGGAACCAAAACAAGAAACATGGGATTAAATTTGCTTACCGTTAAACCATTTTTTTTTTTAACTCTACATTCTAAACAAGTTAAATCGTTTAAACCTATTTGAAAATGATCATTTAAAAGAGTAGATCTTTTTAGAAGAGATCTGGAGTCAAATTTCCAATTGTAAAAAATTGTTCCTAGTTTAAAATCAATAATATGAGTAAATATTCGGAAATCTTTAAAATTTTTAAAAAAAAAAAAATGAGATGTTAAATTTGTTAGATGTTTATTTTTGATTTTTTTTTTGCAAAAAAAAGTCAAAAAATTGCACCATAAATGTTGTTTATCATTCGAAAAATACATGAAGTTGTAAATGGAGTGTAAAAATATATAATATAAAATCTATTTTCATATATAAAACAGTAATAAATTATAAAAGTATATTCTTTTATGCAAAGATTTAATCTCATATACTATCTTGCCAATTCAAACTACAACTGGTTTATATTTGTAAGTATAAATTCGAGGGAAAAATTTTTTGAAAAAAATCTTTAAAATTAGACAGATCGTTGTGCGATTTGTAGAAACGATTTGAATGAACCTTCTATTGAATATCAATCAGAATTATTGGAAGTATCGAATAACATAACAAGGTGTAAAATCTTTGATTCCCAGAGAGTGGCGATAGGGAAATGTAATCATTCATATCATCTTGACTGTATAGAGACGTGGTTAAATAATAATTGGAATTGTCCGTTGTGCTCAAGAGAATGGGAATATTTTAAAATATTAAATTTATTTTTTAATTGCGTTTGAAATTTTATAAATTATTGCAAAAATATTTTATAAGAAATGAATATAAAAATTTTTAATAAATATCTCAAAAATTACGAATTTATAAATTCAATTGAAGGTTCTATAAATTCAAACTATTTCTATACATTTGTATCCGTAAAAAAAAAAATTTGGGGGAATAGGTTTTCAAAACAATATTTTAAGAACGAGCTTATTTTTTTCCAAATATTTTCAATTGGAAGTTTGAGTATCGTATATAATTTTTTGGCAGCAATTTTTCTTATTGGTAAATTTAGAGAAAAACTGAAACATTAAATGTTTTTAAAGACAGCTGTCAACGAAAAATCTTAACATTATTTCATATTAAGAAAAAAAATTGTATGAAAAAAATAAGGAGTCAGATCGCGATTAAAAATAAAAAAAATACTAAAGTAAAAAGAAAAAAATTTGTAATGAAATTTTCAAATCCTTTTTTAAAATCTCTTCGTTTTCACCAAGATAGTATTTTAAATATAGCTCTTCATCCAATAGTTAAAAATATAGTCTTTACTGGTTCTGCTGACGGAGAAATCTGTTCTTGGTTATTGAACAGAGAAAAATGTCTTTTTAATCTTAATGCTCATGAAAAGGCAGTTCGTGGTTTATCTATAGATTTTACAGGTCGTTTTTTATTGAGTTGTTCCGAAGATAACAATGTGAAATTATGGAAAATTCTAGAAAATAAAAAAGACCCAATAAAATGTTACAAAAGTGAAATGAGTTTACAGACTGTAAAATTTAATCCAATTTCATTCTACTTTTTAACAACTGGAAGTTCAATTTTACTATGGGATCTTGAAAATTTTACCCCCATTCAAAAAGTTTATAATAAAGATGTTTTTGTTTCTTGTGCCAAATTTAATCCTTTAGAGCATAATATTATCCTTTCTTCGGCTTCGGATAGATCCATCATGTTACACGACTTAAGGCTACATTCCCCCATTAAAAAATTTTTTATGGACATGAGATCAAATGATATCAGTTGGTCTCCAAAGAATCCTTGGGAGTTTATAATCGCCAATGAAGACAGTAACTTATACAGTTTTGATTTAAGAAGAGTTACTAATATCAAAAAAACATATAAAGGTCATGTAATGCCTACACAAAGTATTGATCAAGAAAAAAAAGAAGGGGTGATTGTAAGTGGATCATTGGATAGAACAATTCGTATACATAGACCAAAATCGGATTTCAAATCGGTTGTTTTTTCTTCGTCAAGAATGTCTAGAGTTTTATGTGTCTCTTTTTCAATTGAAGGTAATTATATTTTAAGTGGAAGTGAAGATGGAAATTTAAGGATATGGAAAAAACCCGAAAGACTAATAGATTCGAAGTTTTATGAAAAAACTAAAAAAGAGAAAATATCTATCCCTCAGTTTCATCGTTTTCATGAAAAAAACTTTCTCCCTAAATTAGTATTTAATATTAAAAAAATGAAAATGAAACTGAACAACATAAATAGGTTGAAAAAATTCAGGTTTATTGAAAACACTATACCAGGAAATATTTCGACCAAAACCGGATTCAAAAGACCAATTATTGATTTGCAAATTTAATTTACTGGGTAATTAATTTGAAGGAATAATGAGATATTCTTAAAAAATTTTATCTTAAGGAAATTTATTCTACCAAAATAAGGTTTCTGACTTGACATTTAATTCAATAAAACTTGATTAAAACCGAATTAATTATTATTACAAGTAAACCAAAATTGTTTTTTGTTGCATAATTTTCAAAATAAAAAAAAATTTTTTAAAATTTTTATATTGTTTTATTTTACCTATTTTATTAAATTTTGCAAAATATAAATAACCCTTCCTTTCAAAATCTATCTGTTTTTTTATTGGAAATAAAAATTTATCAATAGAATTTAAAAAAATCAACTTTTTATTCTTCTTTGAAGCAAAACTTATGAAAATTCTATATACTTTCTTGAAGTTCAGAAAGAAACCGATATTTAATTGACAGTGGGAGTATATTTTTCTACAAGAACAAAGGAATGTAGGTGCATAATTTTTAATTTCTTTGGATGAGGTGAACTTTTTGTTTTTAAAATGTTTATTCTTAATTTCACTTTTAAGTTTAAATAACAACAACGACAAAAAAAAAAATTTCTGTTCGAGGATATCATTGATTACGATATTTTTTTTTTTAGAATTTTTTACTTGTATACTTAACATATTCTTTGAAATTTCAGGTTGAAAAAAAAATGAGTTGAATTTCATATAGTCTATTTTGTTGAATTTAATCTTCTTCTTGAAATTGTTAAAAATTTTTTTCAATATAACGTACTTGCTTACTTTTTTATATAAAACCAAATTTATTTTATCATTGTTCGTAGATAGACTGTTTATTTTTTTGGAAAATTTTGTAAAGATTCTTAAAATTCTTTCCCGATATTTTGCTAGAGTAATTACATTGCCAAAATATTTTTGAGTTTTTTCATGATTTTGATTGAAATATCTAACAAAAGAAAAACTGTCAATCCCAGCAGAAAAACAAATCCGGTGTAAAATCCGGTGAGCGCTAATAATCATAACAGATTCCTCGTGTAATTCAGGATATAAAAAACAATCAACAGCGGAAATTCGTGGGAGAGAAACGAGATCTAAATTTTTCCCTGTAAAATATTCAACAAACTGTGGAAAAATCTGATGAGCTTGATCCCATCTTTTCGATACCATGAATTCCATGATTAAAAGAACTTTAAGAAAATAGTTTGAGAATACTTTTAGGAAATATAAAAAACTAGTTTATATTTAGGAATTTTATTTAATATAAATAGAAAAAAATTTACTATTAAAATTAAAAAGTTAAAAATAAAATAAGATCGTTGATTAATTTTAAAACTGATTGCAATAAATGAATGAGAGAAGTGGAAAAGATAGCTAATCTTATTAAATTGTTGGCAAGTATCAGAAAAAAAATTACTGCAAATAAAAAAACACCCTTTTCTACTCTATGTATCAAAATACTAGACCAAAGATTAAAAAAATCTGGAGTTTTAAAATCCAAACAAAGTGTTTTAACTAGAACTTTTGGTATAAATGATTTTTCAAATAGAAAAATATACCGAATTATTCAAAATAAATATAAAAATATAAATTTCTCTTTGATTTTATTTTTATTTAAAAAAAAAAGGATTTTATTCAAGGAAAAACCTGTGAAATCTCTTAATACTTTAGTGGATATTGAATCCGAAAAATTTTTAGAGATAAAAGTATAATCATATAAGTATATTTCAACATAAAAAATTTTAACAAAAACTTAAAATATGGGAAGAAACATAATTTTATCCCAAAAAAAAAAATATAATATTCAGGATAATTATAAAAAAAAAATATCATTCAATAATATTTTTATTTCTCAGTTGTTTCTGAATCATAAAATTTTTTTTGGGGAATATAGTTTTGGGAGCGAGAAAAATCTTTACCTTTTTGCAAAAAAAAAATTTTGGAAATTTATATCAAAATCATTACTAATACATCCATATGATTACTTGAAGACATTGGAATTGATCATAATCGGGAAGAAATTAAACATGAAAAAAAATTTGACTAAATTATCATCTTTATTTATAACAAAAAAAATAGCACCTTATTTTTGGTGGGAAATAGTATTAAATTTAGGAAATCTTAAAAAGAACAAAAGTTTCGATTTGGATTTAATATTCTTGTATGGTATCACAAAAACTAATTTTGGAAATTATTTTTTACAACAATACTTTTTGTATAAAGTAAGAACCTTAGATAATACCTTTTATAATCGAACCAAGGAACCGATTTTGAAATTTTCTGGTTTTTTAAAAATTAAATATTTAGAAAGAATTTTGTTAGTAATTAGTTTCAATCTATTCAAATTAAAGCCTTCTAATTTTCTGAGTGTAATTATGAATAATATTGGAAAAAATATTTGGATGGGTTCACATAATTCTCTCTCCTTGGAAGAAATTATCAATCTTGTGATTTTCAGGCTAAAAATTTTTTCGATGACGATTGAAATGATAAAAACAGTAACTTTTCCGAAATTCCCGGTTTTACATTCTTTTTGGTTATTTTCAAATTTAAAAGAAAATAGATCAAACTATTTTATATTTTTAAACATAACTAAAATTGAATCAATTTTCAGAAAAAACAAGATAAATTTGGTGGAAAAAAGTTTTCCTCCTTATTTTTCTTCTTTAAATTTTATTATTGAAGATTTTTTTCTTTATCATTAATTTTTTAATTAGGTTTTATTTTTCAATTATCAAGAAACCATTTATGTTTAAAAATTACAGTTTCGCCTAATTTGTTACAGACAACGAGATTAGTAAAATCGGGATTAAATTCTAATGTAGTGAAGATTTTTTTTTGTCTTTTATTGAATGGAAAAAATGCGTATTCCGGGTAAAACGGACCTCGGTAAATTTTTTTTTTATGGAATTTAATCCACCCCGAATATCCAAGAGTAACTAATTCATCGTAATTTTTAAAAGAAAAAAATGCAACACCTTTGAAAATGTTCGATTTGAAAGAAATTTGACCATCAAACCTCCACAAACAAAGTAATCCTGAGCACAAGCTGGCAAACATAAGTTCTGTTGGATGTAATCTAGTTTCCTTTATCCCATAAGGGTGTAGTATTAAAAAACTTTTACAGTTGAAAGAAACCATATCCCATAAACAAATTTTCGAATCTTTACTCGAAGAAATAAAATGAGGGGTTTCTTGATTAAAGATAACTGATGTAATTTCATTCTGATGGTGTTTTAATAGGAAAACTTCTTTTCTTACTCTAAAATCCCAAATCCTAATTGTATTATCTCTACTACCAGAAGCAAGAAGATTTAAAGAAGGATGAGTACTCAGGCAAGTAACACTGCTCCTATGTCCTCTAAATTTTCTTGAAATTTTTTCATATTCTAAATTCCAAGATAATATATTCATATCTTCACTCGCAGAAATCAAATTACCAGATTTTTCATGCATTATTAATTTGTTAATAGAACTTCGTGCACCTTTCAGAGTAGAAATTTTCCGAAAACTTCTAGTATCCCAAATACCAATACTAGAATCAGAATTTCCAGCAGCAAAAAAAGGTCTAATGTTTGAAAAAATAATACTGTTAGTCCAAGATGATTTTTCAAAAATTATTTTAGATCTTATCCATCTTCTTGAAATTTTGTTGACCATATTATTAATTATATATTTAATTTGGGGGAAATGTTATAATAAATTTTTTTTGTAATTAATCCAGATTCCAGATTATTTTTGGAAAAAAGAATATTTAAAAATCATCATAAATCAAAATAGCAAATGTACACAGAAACTATTTGGAGAAATTGTGATAAGAAATCAAAATTAGTCGCAAAAAAAGTGTTAACAGTAAAATTTGGGGACATAAGGAATTCATCCGATCTTTTCGGATATGTAATTAGACCCAAAGTTTATTCTAATTATGTTATAAAAACCATTTTTCACAGTTTGAAGAAAAAAAGTATGACAAAATCAAAGGAGGTTTACAATATTAATGAATTAATAAAATGTCAAGTTTCTCATCTCGAATTTAAATCTGGGTTTATGGGTTTAGAAAAAAATTTTGAAACTGGAGGTTCAAAAAAACAGAAAATTGAGAAAATTAGTCAAAAAAGAGCCAATTTTACTTTTTATAAGGTTTTGAAATTAAATAACAATTTATTGAAATCAAATAAAAAAAGGATTTTTGAAAAAATTAACATCATGTCAAATAACAAAAAAATAAGTCTATATTGTTTCGTTTTAAAGATAATTTTTGTCTAAGTATTTAATGAGTGGAAGTTTTTTGAAAAACATATTTAAAATAAAAACTGTTTCAAAATTTTTTAAACAAAGTAACTTTAAATCCTTCATTCATTGTTTCGTTAATTTTTTAGAATATTTGAGCAGAATTGCAGAAAATAAAATTTAAAAATTCCTTTTATTTCAAAAGCCAAAAGCCAATAATTTCTTGGTTTATCGAATTAGACTGGACTGCAATAAAATGTAATCCATCGGATTTTTTTTTATTTTCTTCGAAAATTTTGGATTCCTTAAATTGATCATTTTTAATTTTACCAAATAAGTACTGTGTGTCTAAACCACACTCAATTATCAATTCTTTTCTTTCAATATCACCTAAAACTCCGAATAATTCTACACTATTTAACCAACTTGATAGAGATTTTGCCCTGTTGCTAATAATTATTAATCCTGGGATTGTCAAGTTTTGTTTAGAAGAAAAACTAGGCTGAAATACTTCCAAAAATCTTGGTTTTTGTTCTAATACATCCCTGAGAGATGCTAGATCAATTGTTGCAAAAATATAACTATCGCCTCGTAAAAAATCAGGCATTCTTTCTGGAGTTTTTCGTAAGATTTGAACTTCATCAATTTCTCTTAAAAAAGGTTTAAAACCTTTCATTGTTTTATAAACAGTTTCCTCCCTTTCTTTTATTTTTTCGAAAAGCAAACGCGTTTTTCGGCTAGGTCGAACATTTAATTCTAACTCAGAAAGTGCAATATTTATCATATTAAACATTTGGGTCCTAAAAAATTTAATTGCAACTGGTTTTATTTTTGCTGATTTTATGATAAAGTTAATTCTTTTTCTCAATTCTTTTGAGTTTATTAGATTATTTGGAACTGATTCTACATGTTCAAATGTTCCTTTATTATTGATTATGATTAATTCCCATAATTTTTTACCACTTTCATTCAAAACGGGTTTGGAAAAAAAATCAATTTCCCATATCTCTGGTTCAATATTAACTTTTTCGTTTTCAATCAGAGGCAGATTATCGAATTTTTGAGAAAATAATGGATTGAAAATTGAAAATTTTTGATTAATTTTTTTTCTTCCTGTAATTAGATTTTTATTAGCTTTGAATTTTGGAGTTGAACTAAATGTTTGTGTATATACAAAATTTATCATTAATAATCCTTTTTTCGTGTTATGGACACTTAATCAATTATTCCCCTTTTTTAAAAAAACCCTTCTATCCAAGACACCTCATTCAATATATTAATAAAAACACCACAAACTTTATTTTTTTTGTGTTGTCTTTAAGATGATTAAATTAAAAATTTTCTCAATCTTTCAGGTTTTTTTAAATAATAAAATTTAGATATGAGGTTGACCTATTTATTGTTTAAATCTATATTTTGAAATAAATAACGGATTTACATCTTATGATTCCGTAAATTTGGGTAAAAGATTTTTTTACATTTCAAAAAAAAATTTAAAGATGTTAACAAATTAGGTAAAAAAAATAAATCTAATAAAAAATATTCAAAAATGAATTTCTAAATTAAAAAGTAAAAATTTTTGGTTTCGACTAAAATAAAAAAATTGAATAAACAAATTTATTTGAAATAGTTGAAAAATATTAAAGATGAAAAAAACTCATTTATAAATTAAAATATTTATACTTGGCATTATGTCCCAATAAAAATAGACCCGATCTGATTATTTGCTAAATCAACAAAAAGAAATAAAAATTGATGGTTCAAAGATTAATTCATTTAAAAACTCAAAATAATACCAATGTATAATCAAATTATTTAATAATAATTTAAATTAAATTTATTAAAATGAATGGATCGTTAAAAATAATCAGAAATAAAAAAAGTCTTACAAATTTTATATATCCTTTGATATTAAGATTAAAAGGTGGAATAATAGAACCAAGTCTGATCAATCTAGCAAGGAAAAATAATTGTGATAAAAAGATTTGTCGGAGATGTTATGCTCGTTTGCATCCAAGAGCTAAGAATTGTAGGAAAAGAAAATGTGGTCATAGCAATCATTTAAGAATAAAGAAAAAACTCAAATAAATTTTTATTTAAAAAAGTTCAAGAAAAAAATAAAGTTTTTAAGATACAAAAAAATTCAGATAAATACTGTGTTAAGAATCCTATCTTATTTCCTTTGAATCTAAATCTTTATCGAAGTTCCTATAAAGGAATTTTTTTTTTTATTAACTCTATGAAGTAATGTATAATTTTTCTAATTGTGAACAAAAGAATTTATATATCAAAATTATGGAAATTAAAAAGAAATTCTGTAATTTACCTACAAGTAACCCTTAACAACAAAACCGAAAAGTTTTATTGAAAATCCAATTACATTAATTATAACCTAGATTTTAGAAGTTCAAAATCTTTAATTATAATGTTTGGTTTGGTAACTAAATCTTTCAAAATAGTATAAAAATATATTTACATTAAAAATGAAAACCATCGAGAAAAATTGGAACAAGTCAGCTTCAACAGACTTTAATCTATTTTGGATTTACAGTTTATTTGGAATTCTATCCACTATCCCTCGACGTTGTATTAATAGTAAAAGACATATATATTTTTTTAATAAGAGTGTAAAAAATTTGAAATCTACGCCTTTAAATGAAAAAATCAGGCAAATAATTTTATGGAAAAAAGAAGTTCAAAAAAAGAAAGAAAAAAGTTTCAATATCAAAATTCCATTTTATTCAATGGAAGAATTACTCCTGGAGAAATTTCCTTATTTCACAGGAGCTTTAATAGAATTTATAAAATTTTTCCCCTTATTTTTTTTTGTTTTTTATAAAAATTCACCAAATTATCAAAAAAATAAAATTTCAAACCAAATTTTGTCATTCATAATTGGATTCCAATTTTTTTTGACTGATTATGTAATGCTTAAAGGTATAATAATAATTAAAAACGTATTAAAATTAAAATTAGAAATAAAAGGAAAAAAAATTGAGGTGTTATTACCAAATAAAAAAATTTACCACAAAATTTTTGAAAAAAAAAAAATCTCTAAAATTTTGATAGATTTTCAGATTGAATTAGCTTTAAATGTTCTTACGAAAATATTTTCTTTTCAAAAATATAAAATTTTGAGTAAATTTTTCTATTACGTAAACAAAACAAGTGAAGTTTGGTTTAATAATCCAGTGAGATATTATAGAATTATCAAATTATCAAATTTTAAAAATTTCACCGAGTCTTTAAAACGATTACAAAATACAACTTTTTTTTTTTATAAAATTCAAAACTTAAAAAGAGAATCCTTTCGATTGTGGAATTTTTCGAAAAATTTAGTAAGAAACACTTTTAAGAATCATTTTCAAGGTCAATTTTTTTATATTTCTTTTGATGTTTTGAATTTTAATCTTCACATGATTACAAGTTTGTTCCAATTTTTTTTGTGTCGTGAAAAAAACCAAAGAGATTTAATGTATTTTTTTACGAAAAACCTAGTCCAAAAAACTTCCTTATTATCAGGATCTTTATTTTTAAATTTTATAATTGATGGAGTTAATCTTGATATTAGTTTACCAATTTTACCTTATTTAAATTCCTTCCTAAAAAAAAATCAAAAATTAAATTCAAAAAGGTTTCCAAAAAACAAAAAAAAATCAATTCTTCGGAAATCCAAAAATTTTAAAAATTTTTATTTTGATTTAAGCGAAATTTCATTCTGTAGTCTTCACTATATTATTTTTAAAAATAAAACGACTAAAATTATCCCATTCAATATGAATATCAACGAAAAATTTCCAATAAATTTATGCTTTATGATTTGATCAAATTATTTGTCAATGAAATTTTCGTTAAATACAAATTTCTATGTAAAAATATTTTTTAAAAAATAGCCAAAAAACTTGTTTTTAATTTCAAAATTTTGTAAAATTTATTTATTTTTTTTGATTAGATGTATTATCATTTAAACTAAATTGTTTTATTGGAGAAATTAAATGTGTTTTATTATTAATTTTAAAAATTAGATAAAAACTATGATTAAAGTTTAAGAGGATGAAAATTTAATTTTAATTCGAAGAGGAAAATTATTATAAAAATAATGTGCCCTTAATTTTTTTGCTGTCAAAAATAGATAAGTATATTTTTCTATTATTGCATTTTTAAATTTTTTAATTGATTAAATCAACCATGGTTAATTTTACAGTTGATCAAATTCGAGAGATTATGAATAAAAAGCATAATATCCGTAATATATCAGTCGTAGCCCACGTAGATCATGGTAAATCTACTTTAACAGATTCTTTAGTCGCATCGGCAGGAATCATATCAATGGATTCAGCAGGTGATGCCAGATTAACGGACACTAGACCGGATGAACAAGAAAGGGGTATTACCATAAAATCGACAGGAATCACCTTATTCTTTGAATTATCTGATGAGTTAGATTTACCTGAAAACTCTGAAGGAAACGAATTTATCGTGAATTTAATAGATTCTCCGGGTCACGTTGATTTCTCTTCTGAAGTTACTGCTGCTTTAAGAGTAACAGACGGTGCAATGGTAATAGTAGATTGCATTGAAGGTGTTTGTGTTCAGACAGAAACAGTTCTTCGTCAAGCTTTAGCCGAAAGAATAAAGCCTATTTTGATTATTAATAAATTAGATAGGGCATTTTTAGAATTACAAATCGAGAGTGAAGAAATGTTTAAGAATTTAGCGAAAGTTATTGAAAATATAAATGTAGTTATGGCAATATATGAAGACGAATCATTGGGGAATATTCAGGTCTATCCTGATAAGGGGACAGTTGGATTTTCAGCAGGTTTACATGGTTGGGCATTTACAATCAATCAATTTGCAAGAATGTATGCAAAAAAATGGAAAATTGAAAAAGAAAAATTGAAAAATTTTGTCCAAAAATTAACTGAACGATTATGGGGTGAAAATTTTTTTGATCCTGTGAACAAGAAATGGTTAAAAAAACAAAAAAAAGAAACTACTCGGTCTTTTTGTCACTTCATAGTTGACCCGATTAGAAAAATTATTAATTTATCAATGAATGATCAAATTGATGAAATCGAGAAAGCACTTAATGGTTTCGATTTAAAATTAACAAATGATGATAAACAATTAAAACAGAAACAACTTATGAAAAGGGTTCTTCAAAAATGGCTTCCAGCTGATCTGGCACTACGTGAAATGATAATTCTCCAACTTCCGTCTCCTGCAACAGCACAAACTTATCGTATCGGTAATTTATATGAAGGCCCCCAGGATGACGCAATTGCAAATGCTGTTCGTAATTGTGATCCAAACGGACCTTTATCTGTTTATATTTCTAAAATGATTCCATCTAGTGATAAGGGTAGATTCATAGCTTTCGGTAGGGTTTTTTCAGGAACCGTTAAAACAGGTCAAAAAGTAAGAATTATGGGATCAAATTATGTTCCAGGTAAAAAAACTGATTTAGCTATAAAAAATATCCAACGTGCTTTAATAATGATGGGAAGAAAAATAGAAGTTGTTGATTCTGTTCCTTGTGGAAATACAGTGGGATTAGTCGGACTTGATCAATTTTTATTAAAATCAGGAACTCTATCTGATTATGAAGAAGCTTTTCCTTTTAAAACGATGAAATATTCCGTATCCCCTGTAGTTAGAGTAGCAGTTGAACCAAAAAATCCAAGTGACTTACCAAAATTAGTTGAAGGACTAAAACGTTTATCGAAATCTGATCCACTAGTTCAATGTATGACAGAAGAATCGGGTGAACACATTATTGCCGGAGCAGGTGAACTCCATTTAGAGATATGTTTGAAAGACTTACAAGATGATTATATGAATGGAGCTGAAATTCGAGTTTCTCAACCCATTGTTACCTATAGAGAAACTGTCGAAGGAGTTTTAAATCCTGAGACGACTGGAATCTGTTTGTCAAAATCTCCAAATAAACATAACAGAATTTATTGTTATGCCGAACCTTTTTCGGAAGACCTATCTATAGCAATAGATAATGGAAAAATTACACCAAGAGATGATCCTAAAATAAGGGCGAAAGAACTAAAAAATACTTTTAATATGGATGAAGATGGAGTAAAAAAAATATGGTGTTTTGGACCAGATACTAATGGACCTAATCTTTTAATGGATAAAACAAAAGGAATTCAGTATGTTAATGAAATTAAAGATTCGTGTGCTTCAGGGTTCCAATGGGCAACAAAAGAAGGTGCCCTTTGTGGAGAAAGTTTACGAGGAGTTGCTTTTAATATTGTGGATGTTACTTTGCATGCAGATTCAATACATAGAGGGGGTGGGCAGATTATCCCGACTGCGAGAAGATGTTTCTACGGTGCTCAATTAATGGCCAAACCAAAACTATTAGAACCTGTTTATTTAGTGGAAATCCAATGTCCTGAACAAGTCGTTGGTTCAATTTATAGTGTTTTGAATCGCAAAAGAGGACATGTATTTGAAGAAAATCAACGCCCAGGAACACCACTCTACAATCTTAAAGCCTATTTGCCTGTTCAAGAATCATTTGGATTTACAGCTGATCTCAGAGCTGCAACTTCGGGTCAAGCCTTTCCTCAATGTGTTTTTGACCATTGGCAATTAGTTCAAGGTGATCCTTTGGATCCAAACGATAAATGTAATGAAATTGTTAAAAGTATTAGAAAAAGAAAAGGTATGAAAGAGGAAATACCTGGAGTCGAAAATTACTATGACAAACTTTAAACCGAAGAATAAAATAATTAATACAAAAACTAATTCAATATAAAATTAAAACTATGTTTGGTAATAAATAGTAATGATTAGAATTGATGGGAGAAAATGTAATGACGTTAGACCCGTAAAAATAATCAAAAATTTTATCACAAGTGCTTCTGGTTCATTTCAAATAAGTATTGGTTGTACAACTGTTATGGTTGCAGTTTTTAACAAAAAAAATCCAGAAGCTAAAAAAAAGAAGTTAGAATTAGAATTTGATAGTTTTGGCCTCTTACTTGATCCTGATATAACAAATTTATGTAAGGCTAGTTTAGATATCATATTAAAGGAAAATTTAAAACTCCTACCTCAATACGAAATAACTATTAATGTTTTTATCATAGAAAATGATGGCAATTTATTTATTGCTTTATTGAACGCATTGAGTCAAGGTTTAAAAGAAGTCAAATTGTGGAATTCAAAAGAAATAATATTCAGTGGAGTTAGTATGGACGAAAAAAATCGGGAAATTTATATTGACCCTTCAAAATACGAATATGAATCCAAGGTATGGGAATTTCACTTTGCGATGATATATGATTTAAAATTTAAAAAAATAAAGATTTATGAAATTTTTAAATTGTTCGAGGAAGAACGATATTTGTTCATGAAAAATAAAAAAAAACTAAAAAGAAAAATCATCGAATTTGGATTTTATCTTTTTAAATTGTTTAACTGATTATAAAATTTAAAGACATGTTATATATTTTTTTTTACTAAACTTTTTCCTATCTTTCTTTTAATAAATTTTGTATGAAGTCTCCCGAACATAGGATTTTTTATACCTGATAAAGCTTTTTTTAGGTTATTTTTGTGTTTTTCTGTTAAAACTCTTTTTTTCAACGAATCACTAATTTTACAAATGACATTTTTTTCCAACTTTTTTCCTTTCTTGGAAAGACTTATCTTTTTTTTGGTAAATTGAGAAACTAGAATACCCGAGTTAATGGTGTTAATAGAGGTTTTTTTTTTTTGATCAAGAAAATTAAAGTTTTTTTTTAAAGAACTTATTTTAGCTCTATGTTGAAAAGTTTGATGATACATCATTTTAAATCTTCTAGAAAAAATAATATGTTTCTCTTTTGAAGAAATATTTAAAGATCCCAAGAATCTAGGTTTAATAGTGGAAAAAAGAATCGAAAAAAGCATGAAGAAAAAAAAATTTAATATATTATTTTAATATGATTATACTCATAAAAATTATTTATTTAGATTTTTTTGTTAAAATCAAGAAAAGAAAAAGAATTGGTATTAAAAGAAAATCTATTTTTAATGTCTTTTTCTTTTTTTAAGTTTCCTCGAGTCCTTAAATAAACTGAATTTTTTTCTTTTTTATTTGAGTCAGATTGTTTTATCTTATAGACAAAAAATAATCTCGATAAATTACACTTTTTTAAGGTGATTGAACGGTGTTTTCTGAGGTTTTTAATGTATTTTTTCTCTTTTTTACTGGAAAAATTGATTAAAGTTTTTTTCAATATCGCAAGAATAATTTCCAATATTATACCTTTTACGAAAAATTTGGGTTTTTTGAAAATTTTGGATAAAACTTTACATAGAAAAAATTTTAGATGCCCTGGATATCCATTTTTTTTTATTGAGCGAAAAAAAAAATCTGTCAAACATTTTTTCAACTCCTTTTCTTTTTTAATGTTCGAAAAATGAATATTCCTATTATTATTTAAACAACCAACGGGTAAAAATTTCATTTCATTTTGAAAAAAATAATCTAAACTTAAGAGAAAATACAAGTTTTCTTTAAAAATCATGACTAAATTGTAAAAAACTGAGCTAATTGGATTTGTTTTAATCTTTTTCTGAATTTTTAGAAAACATTTTATTACCACTAGCAAATTTTTTAGTATTTTTTTCTCGTTACTAATGTTATCGAAAATTTGTAAAATAAATTCTTTATGATATTTTTGTTGAGTTAATAATTTCGAAAATTGGAAGAATAGAAGTTTATTTTTTTTAGTGGGAATTTTATTTAGAATTTCTTCAAGTACTAAAATTTTTTTAGTTTGTAGGAGCAAAAGAAAATCAAAGAAAACTGTTCCCTCAATAGAAAAATGTTTCTCGAAAACACGTTTTGAAAATCGATGACTTTGTTTAAAATAAATCGCGTGTGAAGGAAATCGTAAAAAATTATCCCAAAATTTAAGAGGAGAAAAAGAAAAGGTGACACTACATGATATTTCATCAAGAAATTTAAATGAAATATTGGGGAACCAAAATTTTATTCTTTTTTTTTCTAATGTCAAATTTTTTAAAAAAGCTTTTTTAAAATAAAAATAAATTAAATAGCTATGAGGGATAAATATATTTACTGAACATTTCTTTTTTAATTCATACTGTTTCATTTTATTTCTATTCAACTTCACTTTATAATTATGTAAAAATTTTCCCTCCATTAAATTTTCGATTCCCGAATAAATATAATATTTTTTTAAATTTTTAAAATGTCTACTAAAAAAAGCTCCAGAGAATATTTTAAATTTTATAGAATAAGAAAATTTAAATTTTTTTTCTAGAATCTGGAAAAAAGAAAATGAAATTGAGAAAAAGGGTTTTTTAAAATTTGTACAAAAATTGTCTAAAATTAATTTTTTTTTTGGTTTAACAATAGAAAAATATAGTTTATAAATGTTTCTATTATAAATTTTAAATTCCCCCCCCTTTCCACGAACAATTTTTGAATCATGGTGAGGAAATATAGTCTTTTTGACAGAAAAATGATAAGAAATTTTAGTCCAAAATTTTTTATTCATAAAAAACTTATATTTATAAAAATTAGTATTTTTTTTTAAATTTTTTATTAAACATATATTCATAATAATAAAATGGATAAAATATTTTCTAGCCCAGGATCTTTTTCTCCAAATGGGCGTTTATGTCAAGTAGAATATGCTTTGGAAGCGGTTGAAAATTCAAATGATTTAATTGTAATTCAAACAGTAAATGGATTTATTATAGGAACTGAGATACAGAATGATACAGAAATCGAGGATGATAAAAAATATCCAAGAAATATTTTTTTAATCGACAAGCATGTAATTATAGGAGTTTCCGGGAATATACCAGATTCAAAAATAATTGTCAATCACGTTAGAATACAGGCACAACAATATAGATTTATTTATCAAGATGATATACCGCTTAATGAAATTGTAACTGAAATTTGTAGTATAAAACAACAGTTTAGTCAATCTAAAACATCAAGACCAATGGGCTGCTCTCTAATTATCGCAGGTTGGGATAGATTTTCTGGACACCAGGTAATTAAATCCGATCCTTCTGGAACAATTTCTAACTGGAAAGCGGTTTCAATTGGTTCAAATAGTTTGGCCAATCAAATTATATTGGATACCGAATATATCGAGGAAATTTCTTTAATAGATGCTCTTTCTCTCTTGGTTCGAATAATTAAAAAAAAAGTATCGTATACTGTACTTTCTAAAATATTTGATGTTCATACTTTTAAAATTGACCACGAGAAAAATATTCTTATTCATAGATTATCAAAAAAAGAATTGAATTCACTGACAAAACTCTAAATATTCATTTAAATTCAGTCAATTATTTCAATTGAATTATTTCTGTTTTTATTTTTAACTATTATCTTGATTGTTTGATTTCGTTTCAAATGAGTTATAAGCTAATAGTTTTTCAATTAAATCCACATGTGTTAGTAACATTCTTCTACAACAATATCTTCGAAGTCCTAACATATCTAGGGCTGTCTTTTCTGAAAAGTTTTGATTTAAAAGATCAATATAATTTTCCCATTTATTACCCACTACCTTTTTACGTTGATATAGTGAAACTGAAATTGTGATTAAAATTTAAACTAATTTACTTACTTTTCCACAAGTAAAACACCTTATTGGTATTATCATTAATATAAAAATTTAAAATTTATTAATTTGATAATTTCAATAATGTTTCGAGTAGAAGAACTTAACAAAATGATTATGAGTTTAATATTATTAAAATTTCTTTAATTAAAAATAATTCTGATTTACGATTTTTTGAGTAAACAGGGGTAATTAAATGCAATAAATAAGGTTGAGATTTTTTATAATTTTCATAATTAGGAAAAAATCTTAAAAATGGACATTTTTTCAAAAAATAAAGATATATTTTCAAGGAAATGTCTAGAACTACTTGATTTAAATTAAAAAAAAATAACTCAAATCGAAAATTTATAGAGTATTTTTCCAGAATTCGGTCTTCCAAAAGAGTTATTTTTTTTCCAAAAGAATTATAACAAAAAAACGATGGATAACAATAAAGATAAAAAACTTTTCCATAAATTGCTTGACGATTTATATCATCGAAAAACTTCTTTTGAAAAAAAAAAAACTCTTCAATTTTTGTTTTAAAATATTTTCGTGGATTTACAAAAAGAAATATATTTCCATATTGTATTTCATTCAAATTAAGTAGAATATTTCTAAATGAAAAAAAATTATATATCGCTTTAGAAAGAAAAAGTGATGAATTTTCTTTTATACAGGTATTAAAAAAAATTAAAGAGTTGGACCAAACACACATTCTTCTGATTTTTATTAAGTTTTTAAGTTTTAAAAGCCATCCAATATTAAACTTTGATTTTTTATCAAAGCAAAAGCAACACTGTACAGGTTTTTTATCACAGAATAAAATATTTACCCTATTTTTCTCTGTTTTTTTGAGAAATAAAAAAGAAAAACTCGAACTAAAATATATTCTATTAGACACAACAACTTCTGATAAATTTGTTGAAAATTCTTTAAAGAAATCGTTAAAAAAATATAAATTGAAACCATAAAACGAAATCGTGAGAAATAAAAGCGAGAAAGAAGTTTTATAAAAAAGTTCAGTCAAAAAATTAATTTTTTCTAATTTTATTTTTAAGCTTCTTGAAATTTGTGAATAAGATTGAAGATTACTCAATAGAACTAAGAGACAAATGAAAATTTGACAATTCTTTTGCAAAATTTTTTTTTTTATTTTTAAAAAACAAAATAGAATTTTAAAAACATCTCCCAAATAACTTAAAGATAGATAATTTTTTTCAAAAAGCTTTAAAAAAGTTGAATACTCAGGTTTTTTAAAAAAAATCATTGCAAAAACCTCGATAAAAAGAATTTTTATCCATATGTAACTATTAAAAAAGAAGATTGTTTTTAAATCGAGTATTTTCTTTAGAATTTTAATACTGAAACTTTGAATTTTAAAATTACTAGAATTCAATAAATTTTTAAAAAACACCTCAAGAACTTTGCATTTTGAAATAAATTTTTTTCGAAGTTCTTTTCTAAAAGCAGATATTGGATGTAAAATTTCTTTAATAATTCTTCTTATGTTGTTTAATAAAATGTTTTTCTTTAATAGAATCGATGTAATAGTTTTTTTGTAAAAAATTATAGTTTTAAATAAATTATACATCTGAAAATTTTTTTTTAAAGAAATTTTATTAAAAGGTTGGTAATGAAATAAATTTCCTAAAAAAAAATATTCTTTTTGTTTATCTTTAAAAAAAATATTATTAAAAAGTTCAATTTCAAACTTTTCCAAAATATTTTCTTTTTTTATCCCTTTTAAATATAAATGAGTTAAAAAAATAAAATCAAAATCTTTTTGAAAAATCTTTTTTTGCAAAAAATGGTTTTTAACATTTTTAAAACAGTTAAAAATAATCAAAATGTTTGAAAATTTGTGGTTTATATTCACTGTTGATTTTAATTTTTTATAAAATTTTCCACAATTAGACGAACATCTTTTTCTTGAACAAAATAAATGACAATAGAAAGTGCTACGAAACAATTTAAAAAAACTAAAGGAAACATTTCTAAGTGTTGAAATTTGGAAGATTTCTCCTCTTCTCTGATTTAGTATATTCGTTTGAGTTAATTTCTCAGATTTGAATTGGTTAAATATCCCTATTTGCTTCAAATTTATAGAAAAACTTTTTAATAGATTTGAAGATTTTACTTTATCATTCAAAAAATAAAAAAGAGTTAGATTTTTTTGAGAGTTTATAAAATTAATTCGTTTGAATCGTGTATCTTCAAAATTTTTTTTTTTTAAAATTAAATTGTTATTTTTATGATATTTCTCTTCTTCTCTATTATTCTTTTTTTTTTGTGAAAACTTATTATAAAACCTGTCATAAAATTTTATGATTTTTTTTATCTTCATTTTTTTAAATATAAATGGAATCTGATAAACTTTAGAATTTACACTCGTGTTAGGAAAAATTTTTAAAAATTTTTTTTTTTTTTTACGTTTAAAAAATTCTTTCAGAAGGTGTAAATAAAATGCTGTTTTGGTTTTAAGAATGTAAGATTTGGGTTGATAAATCCATTTAGAAAAGTTAAAGAATCTAAAACTACTTTGAAAAATCAAAATTATCAATATAAACTCAATCTTTTTTTTAATAGATAAAAAAAGAAAACTTTTCCGGAACAAAAAATAAACCCACTTTAAATTTAGACTTGCGTTATTGCTTTTTGTTTTTAAACTTAGTAATTGTATCATAGGAATTTGAATTATTTTTTTTGTTGAGAAAATAAAATTGGTTAAAAATAACATAAAAAGTTTGATATTTGGTCGGGAAAAAAGTAGTTCTGTTTTAATATTTTTTAAAAATGTTGTGTAAAGATTATTAATTTTTTCTATCGGTTCAATCGAAAAATTAAAAAATTTTATTTTTTTCAAGAATATGGGAAAATTAAAAAAACCTTTCATTCGGAAAAAATGTTTAAAAGAAACTTCAATTCCTTTTTTAAAACCTGTTTTTTCTTGTTCACCCGTCATAAAAATTTTTGAGATTTTAAAAAACCACAAAAAAAAATTTAAACCTGATAATTTTAAAGGAAAATTTTTAAAAATGATTTTTGAAGAATATTTTTTCTTAGATCCAATAAAAAATTTTAATTGTTTTATTATAAGGACGGAAAACAAAAATAAACCAAGAAACAAAATTTTATTCAAATTTTTCAAATAAATAAATTCCCTGAAAAATTTACACTTTTTTTTTAACGGTTTAAGATGAAAATGTTTATTTTCATTGTTTTTCCAAACAAAATTTCTGGTTAATGTAGCTTTTTTTTTTGCAAAGTCAAATAAAAATTTTAACTTAGAAATTGTTTGGAAAAAAATACTTGAATTTACTTTTTTAAGAAATTTATTTGAAAATTTCAGTAAAAAATTAAAATTTTTATAAAAATTACAACTCAGAGATTCACATAATATTTTAAACGAATAAGTTTTAAATGAAGATGCAAAAAGATTTAAAATCCCCTTATAATAACCCTTTTTGAATATATTTTGTCCATAAAATTTTTTGAAAACTAGAGAAGGTTTGTTGGGGTAATAGTTTTTTTTTCCAGTTTTTTTCTGGCTTTCTTCAAATTTTTGGTGTTCTCCGATATTCATATAAATTTTTATAAATAAATTTTTTTTTTGCCTAACTTTCATTTCAAAAAATGAATCCTTGAAATTTCGAATGAGATTACGATGATTAAACTCTGTTTCTTTCAAAAACTTAACTTGGGAAAAGTTCATTATATGGGGATTTTTAGAAAAATTAATTTTTCTAAAATTTTTTTTATTAATTAGTCTAAAAAAAATTTTTTTTTTGTGGATAATAATTTCAATTAAAGAAGTTAATAATCCTGATATTTTTTCCGAAAATGTATTTTTGAATAGGTTTATGGTATGAAAATTTTTTTTTGTTAAAAATCGAACTTTGATATTTAAGTGAATTTGGTAAAAAAAAAGCGCATTTTGAACAATTGATGAAGTTAAATTTTTATTGAATTTAATCTCGATTAATTTTAAAAATCTTCTCAAACTAAGGACCTTATTAAGAGGGAATCTTATTTTTTTCAACAAAATACATTGTTTTGATATTGAAAACACATTCTTCTTGTTGTTTTTTTTTAAATTTTTTTGAATTTCGCTTATTCTTTGAGTAAAAAAGTTAAAAACAGAAAAAAATATTGGAAAATGATTGAATCTTGCGTGTTCAGATTTTTTTAATCTGTCAAAGTTTTGGACAATAATTTTTAGAAGACCTAAAACTTTTTTTTTTTTTTTTTGGAAACAAAAAATGCAAATACCTTGAATTTCTTTCTTATTGAGATTTTTCAGGTAATGAAATTTGAGGGATGTGATTTTTTTTTCTTTATAAGGATTAAATTTTATTTTTCTAAAAAAACAGCCAAATTTATTTGTCGAAAATAATTGCAAGGATTTGTAAGAGTGAATCAAAAAATTTTTCAGTTTAAGATTTGTTAGAAATTTTAAATCCATTAATTCAAATTTATCAACAATAAAATTTATAAACTTTTCTTGTTTGTTTTTTTCTTTTTCTTGGGTTCTTAATTTTAAAATCAAATTATCGTGAATTTTTTGGTATTTTTTTTGAAAGAATACTTTCTTAATTTCTCGAATTATTTTACACTGATTTAATTTCTTTCCAAAAAATTTTTTTCTGTTTGTTATTTGTCTTAGTTTAATTCTTTTCTTCAAAAGAAAAATATTTTTTAAGAATACCAACTCATGCAGAAACATGATTGAATCATTAAATTGGATTGAAACAAGAGAAAGCAAAAAAAATTTTTTGGAGAATTTAGAATTGAAATTTAAAAAAACAGTTGATATTAGCATGAAAATTCTCAAAAAAATTTTGATTTTATTTCCTCTCACTGTTTTTTTTAACATAATATTTGTTAAGATGAAAAAAGAATTCAAATATTTTTTATATTCTTTATTTTGTGACCTGTGGTGAATAAGTATTACTTTTATTTTCTCCAATAAAATCCATAAATTTTCAAAAATTGAAGGAAATAAAAAACTAGTTTTCTGATGTTTAATAATTTTAAAATAGTTGACATTTGTGTAAAATAAATTGGAGTAACTTCTTTCTAATTGAATGAAAAAACTTTCCATTGTCCTATTTTGAAAGTTTAAACTATATGAAAATTTTCCACAGTATATATGATTAATTTTAGTTACCCTAAAAAAAAACCCACGTGAAATAAAAGTTGTAGAATTTCTCAATCTAAAAATATTGTTTTTATGTAGATTAATTTTAGGTTTAAGAAAGATTATCTTTTCATATACAAATGAAATTGGAGTTTTAAATTCAGAAAATAAAACACAAAAAATCATTTCTATAGAAAAATGATCAATAAGCATCAAATAGAAAGAATTAAAAAAAATTTTGAATCTAAAATTTTCCAATTTTTTGCAAAATTTAAAAACGTCCTTAAATAGAACCCCGTAAAACACATCTCCGTGAATTAATAGATATAAAAAAAAGAGGGTAAAATTTTCAAAAACATTTAATATCTTGAAATCCAAAATTTTTTTTTGTAATTTGTTCACAAATCTAAAATATAATGGATTAAAATCAATGCCAAATTTTTTTTTGCATTTTTTGTAACATTTAAAATTTGAAAAATAATTTTTGATATGATTATAAGTAGATTTTAAAACTTTTTGTCTTAAGATATTAGGATCTTTAATTAAGTAAAATATAGAATTCCACTTTGTTTGTATGTTATTTTCTATGAATTTTAAATTCTTTATTTTTAAAAAGTCTGGTGAATTTCTTAAAAACACGAATGTTCTACCAAAAAAAGATTGTAATAAAGTATCTACAAACTTTTTATTTAAATTAAAATCTAACGTTTTATTCAAAATTAATAAAGAAAAGTATTTTATTTTGCCAAACCCAAAAAAATTTTGAATTGAATAATATTGACTTATTTGGAAAAAGGAAATAAAATTTAAAATTCTATCCCATTTAAAAAACAATTTTTTGTTATTTTTCAAAACTAATCTACCTATAAAATTAAAATATTTTTCATGAATAAAAATTTTCATCAATATTGAACAAAAAATTATCAAAAAAATAGATTTTTCTGGAGTTTCTTTTAAATTATTAAATTTCTGAAACCTCATATATAATTTATTAAAATAAAGTTTTAAAACTATTGTATTATTTATGTAAGTATAAAAGAATTATACATTTAATATTTTAAATATTCACAAATCATCTATTTATTTTAATTTATTAAATTTTCATATTGTTTTTTAAAAAATGTTAATAAAAAATTACTTTAGTTCTGAGAATTTTTTAAGCCTATATCTTCCCGTGATTATTGCATGATCTCTTTCATAGGGCTCAAGCGTTATTTGCTCGGATGGTTTAAATCCTTCTTTTTGAAGTTTTTGAATTTCTCTAGAAAAAATTAAACTCGTATCTACGGTTGAATCAATACAACTTGCTTTTATCGAGATTATAAAATAACCTCCTGTTTTTAAAAAGTAAGAAGCGTTTATACTTATAATTCTAGCTTGATCTGGTTGAGCCACATCTGAGAATATTAAATCGACCATACCTAAAAACATTCGATATCTATAAGGATGTCTAGCATCTTCGATAATCGGAATAATATTTGGTCGTTTTTTGGCCAAAGAAAGTAAATCTCTTCCACTTCTATGCGAAAATTCGACGGCATAAATTTGTCCATTTTCTCCAAGTATATCAGAAATATGAGAAACTGTTGTTCCATTTGCAGCTCCTAAATAAAGTATTTTCATTCCTGGTTTTATATTTATATTATCTATACCTCCTAAAATTGCTGCAGCTAATTTAGATCTAAAGGGGTTCCAAATTCTATATTCTTCATCGATAAATTCATTCGAATTTTTTAACTTTATTAATTTTTCTCCATATACTCTTTCTCCGGGAACAAAGTTTTTAGTACAAAGAGCATCCTCTTTTCCACGTGCTATGAACACTCCTTGATGTCTGTGTTTTTCGATTAGAAGTTTAGTCCCACCAAATATTTTTTTTGAATTTTTTTTTGCAAATTGTGAATTATAGTCATTATTTTTTTTCGAAAAATTCGACATGATGATAATTTAAATTAAAAATAATAATATATGATTTTATTAAACATTTACATTCATATCATTTAATGCATATCACAATCCCTATATTTGAACTTAATAATTGATTTTTTTGTAAAAGGCTTTTTTAATACTCCACGAAAAAAAAATTTTTGAATTGAAAATTTTTTTGGAACTTTTCGTATTTAAGTTTCATTCTTTTTTTTTAAAAAAAAAAGGATAGAGGTTAAATTATATTTTTAATCTTAAAGAGAGAAATTCAACTTTTTTAACAGATCAACATTAAAGAGTAAACTTAATAACGTTAGAATTTTATTTTTTGAAATATAATTGGAATTTAAAACTCTGTCTAATAGCAATTTATAAAAAAACGTAAAAACCCGAGGCTAATTTTTTTTTTTGTTTTTTTTTTCTGAAGAAAATCTTTAAATTTCAAAAAAAATATTTTAAAGAATCTATTTTAACTAATTTGTTATAAAAAATTTTTCTAAATATAAAAAATAATTTTAAATTTTTATAATATCAATTTGAAGATTTTATATAAAATATTATTTAATATCTTAAGAAAAAAATTTTCAAGTAAATATATTAAACTTCCCATTTTTAATTATAATGGGACGTGTAAATGTATTAGCTGATGCTTTAAAAACCATTTCAAATGCAGAAAGAGTTGGGAAAAAGGAGGTATTAGTTAGACCTTCTTCTGATATTATTGTGAAATTCTTAAAATTAATGCAAGAAAATGGTTACATTGAAGAATTTTCAAGAATTAATGATCACAGATCAGGAAAATTATTTATTAAACTAAATGGTCGGTTGAATAAATGCCGGGCTATTTCACCACGATATAATTTAAAGGTTTCAAATTTAGAAACTTGGGTAGCTAATTTATTACCATCAAGACAATTTGGTATAATCGTATTGACTACTTCTTATGGGATCTTAGATCACAAAGAAGCGCTTAAAAAAAGAACTGGTGGAAAAATTTTAGGATTTTTTTATTAATTTACTCTTATATATCAATAAAAACTTATTTTTTAAAAATAGAATGAATCTAAAAACTAAATCAAGTAGTTTCGAAACTCCATCATGTCTTCTTTCAAGTATTATAAAAGAAAACAAATTAATAGTGATTTTTTTGAGAAATAACAAAAAAATTGTAGCTAAATTAAAAGCATTTGATAAGCATTTTAATCTAATTTTGGAAAATATTCGGGAAATTTGGAATGAACATAATAAAAAAGGAAAAACAACTTTTAAAGAGAGACATATTGGAAAAATGATATTAAGGGGAGATTCTATTATCCTTGTAGTACCTTTAAAACTTTATGAGGATTCTTGAAGTAATAATATCATACAAATATAATACTATGGTTTCAGATGAATTAAGTAAACCTGAAGACACTTTAAGAAAAATCATAAGAGCTTTTTTTTCAGATCTTCATATAGTGATTATTGAACTTATTTTAAAAGAAAGTTATATTACAGAATATTCATTATCTACAGAGTTGGGTATAAGCATCGATAGAATCAGATTAGTTACAAATAATTTAATAAAAGAAAAACTAATAAATTACGAGGAAAGATCCTTTAAAAATTTAGAAAGAAAAAAAAAATTTTTCAGAACAACAAAAAAAAAAGGTTTTAAATTACGATATTTATATTTTGACAAAATTTTTTTCACATTTAACCTAAAAAAAAAATTCAAGAAAATCATTTCAAAAAGTTTTGAAGATCAAGCAGAAGTCAACGATTCTTTTCTTAAATGCCCCAGAAAAGTTTGTGGAAAAGTTTATAAATTACAGGATATTAAAAATCTATCGATTGATAAATTCAAGGGTAAGTTTCTTTGTACAAATAACTTAAACTATAACATAATATGTGGATCAATATTAATCGGAGATAACAAAAATTTAGAAATAAGAACAGATAGGTTTAAAATAATTAAAGCGTTTATAGATTTCATAGATTTTTCAGGTTCCTGGAAGAAAGAATCGTTAACATCAAATTAAAATGCTAATAATAATATCAATTTAATTAATTAATAGTAAATGCGATTAGAGAATATTAGTATAAATTTGTTTCTAAAAATCGAATTTCCACATTTGAAATCTGAATTCAAAGGTTTTTGTAAAAAACTTTTGATAACTTACAATTTAGCAGTTAATTTTTATATTAGATTGAAACTAATAACAATGGATTTAGAGAGGTGTTTAAAAACCTTAATTTTTGTTTTGGGGGAAAAATTTGATTTTTTAAAAATATTTGATTTCAAATTAAATAATAAAAGAAAAGAAGCTTTTAAGTTTCACAGTGAGGAACTTTTAGATCGCATTAAAAAATTGAAAAATAAAGAATTTTTCCAAAAAGAAAGAAAAAAAGACCTCTTTTGTCAAAAAACTACTGAATTTAATATTTATTCAATGGAAAAAAAAATTTTCGTGTTAAAAAAGTTTTTGAATTTTTATAAAAAATACATTGGGTTAATTTTAAAAAACCCCAAAAATATTTCAATTTGGAATAAGGTAAGAACGAATAGTAGAATAAACAAAAAAAAATTTTCGATTTTTTTAATAATGGAAAAAAAAAAATTATTTGCTGTAAAACAAACTATTATTGATAAAAATAAAATAAATTTTAGGAAAAAAAAACTTGAAAAAAGACACTTAAAATTATATTTTTTCAAAATTTTGGATTATTTACTAAATATATAAAAATTTACTTTTAAATTTAATTAATATATTATTTAAATTTTAGTTAATTCGAGCCATAATAGTTCAGTGGATAGAATATCACGTTGTGGCCGTGAAGACCCTGGTTCGATTCTAGGTTGTGGCAAATGATGAATAGTAAAACAAAGAAAACCCAATTAATATCAAAAATATTTTTGAATTTATCTAATATTAATGAAGGAATAACTTATAAAAACATCTCTAAACCTTTTTTTTATGTCTTTTTCAAAAAACATTTTAGACCCAAATCTTATATTGAAAAAAATTTAGCAAAGGTTTGTTGGGAAAAACTTTCAGAGTTTAATAATATTCTTTCAGAATGGAAAATTATAAATAACTCTCCTTTTTACTTTAAAGGAATTAAAAGTAAAAAAATTATGATTAACCAAAAAAAAAAATTAAAAAGCCTAATTTTACGAAGAAATTAATTATTTTTCACTATAATAAATTCCAATAAATGTAATAAATTTACAATTGAGAATTATTTTAAAGTTGGAGATTAATTTTTTTTCAAGAAGTAAAGTATCATATTGTTTCAATATATTTTTTTTAACTATTTAACACCCAACTTTTAAATATAAAAAATAAAAGGAAAATGCAATATTTTAATTCTTGAAAAATTCTTGTTCTTATAAAATTTTTCTCTAAAATTTTCCTTTTGAAGTTATTTATCTTAATAATCCACTCGAGATACGACTGAATTTTTTTTTTTGGATAAATTTTATTAATTTTTAGAATTTTAGAATGGTATTTTTCTTTTGATTTAAAATTGAATTTAAAACTATAGTTTTGAAATTCGGGGAAAACTTTCAATTTTTTAAAAATCAATTTGTTGTTATATTTCCCTTTTCTCCATTTTAATAAAGAACTGATAGCTCTGTTAAAAATTTCTTGATTTTTATAATAAAAACTTTTCATGGGTGTAGTGCGCTAGGGGTAGGGTGTGTGTTAAAAATATATATATATATATAACCAACAACGATTAGATATTAACAAGTATTAACATAATTTACGCATAACACCAACCCATGTCACTTGGACTGAGTACCATATATAAAGAAGATTT
>Ga0315905_10000376_pt1 | contig 49298 bp, 45 predicted proteins | sample LakEriMetagenome_5_FD_203522 | JGI IMG/M metagenome (GOLD analysis project Ga0315905, IMG submission 203522) | Freshwater fungal communities from buoy surface, Lake Erie, Ohio, United States - Buoy 4 MA121 | ecosystem: Environmental > Aquatic > Freshwater > Lake | place: USA: Lake Erie, Ohio...
GAAACCCAACATTTAGATGGTATTAGCAGTGAAACCCAACATTTAGATGGTATTAGCAGTGAAACCCAACATTTAGATGGTATTAGCAGTGAAACCCAACATTTATAATTTAATCCCCAAGACTTGATTACTACAAGGATTTAACTGTGATTACAAATGCTAGTAGCCTTACCCTGAGCAATCTCCGTCAAACCTTTGGCTTGAGACTCAATTCTAGCGATCGCTTTTTTGATGAATGGTTAAATAATGCAGCGACTCTAACCGAAGCGGAACTACAAGGACTAGATCGCCTGACTCGCAACTATACCTATCTCAGTCAAGAGGATGCGCCACTCGAAGAAATTGTTAAACTGGTTGTAGTATCGCCATTGCTAGATTTGGCTGGTTTCTATCAATCTCCTTTTTTGGTAAAAGCAGAAGTAAGTACCAATATCGAAGTTGCCGACGAAGCTAATGCTATGGTGGTTCAAGGCAGAATTGATATTTTAGTAATCCAAGATAGTTTTTGGATTTTGGTAATCGAATCAAAACCTGCAAGGCTAGACGTTACCGCAGGAATTCCTCAAGCACTCACCTACTTGTTGAGCGCTCCTAATTTGCAGTCAAGTTGCTATGGAATGGTGACAAATGGCAGAGAAGTATTGTTTTTGAAATGCGATCGCCATCAAAATATCCCTCAATATACGCGATCTCATACTTATCGCTTGCTTGAAAATACAGCAGAACGTATCCAAGTTTTGCAGGGACTTAAACAAATTGGGTCTTATATTGGCGATTTGAGTCGTTAAGCGATCGCACTTAGTCTTAGGAATCGCTTCACTATCGCACTTTATCAATTTAACCTACAACCGCAAAAAATATTTTTTAACTTGTTCACGATTAAGGACATATTTTAAATAAGGGAACAGGGAAGAGGCTTCGCCGTGAGCGTCTAAAATATCCTGTAAAAATTCCGTATAACTACGCTTCATATATAAATAGCCTCAGCCAAAACACGCTCACGAATCCGGGGTTTAAGCCCGTTCTTCGTGACAATATCTACCTTCAACTCAAAAAGCTGACTTAAATAATCCCTAAGTTCCACCAACATAATAAAAGTAGGCGCTGTTTCATAATCAACCAAAATATCTATATCACTTGCTTCCGTCTCCTCACCCCTAGCATAAGAACCAAAGATCCCAATTTCTGTAATTTGATAATTTTCACAGAGAGATTGCTTTTGTAGTGATAGAAGTTGTCGGAGTTCATCAAAGGTTTTCATCACATTTTATCCTGATAAAACTTAAAACACAGTCAAATTAATCTTAACAAACACAATTATTTCAGCATCTCTCAATTTAATCTCTGAAAATTATAACATCACTGTTCCCTATCGCACTTTAGTCAATCTAACCTACGAGCGATTCCTGCGGAGCGCAACGCTTACGCACTGATATGATTTTGACTTTCTCTTGAGAAGTTACTCCGAAAAAATCGCTTTTGTGCCAGTAATAAATAAGGTGCGTTACGTTTCATTAACGCACCCTACAGGATCGGTGATAGCGAAGCGCGACCTAGGAATCGCACTACATCCAAAATCATCCTATTATTCAGAAGTACCCCTTGAAAAGTAGATGCACAAGGTAAGGTATTGTTACAATAATTGTTTTTAGAAAAATCATGAGCGAAAAAATTAAAACTCGATTTTTAGAACTGGATGCTTTGCGAGGTATCGCAGCCTTTAGCGTTGTTCTATTTCACTATACTACGCACTATTCGGATCTATTCAAGCATTCGCAAGATTTACATTTTGACTTTGGATCTGGACGACATGGCGTGGAATTATTTTTTATTATTAGTGGTTTCGTGATTCTGATGTCACTAGAGAACACTAAAAGAGGTTTAGATTTTATCGTTGGACGTTTATCCCGTCTTTATCCTGTTTACTGGGCTGCTATTATTATGACTTTTTTAGTTGTTGCTTTTAGTAAACAACTTCCAACGAGAGAGGTGAATATTTTTCAAGCTTTATTCAATTTAACCATGCTCCAGGATTTTTTTAAAATTCCGCGTGTAGATGGTGTTTACTGGACGTTAAGTATTGAACTTTCTTTCTATATATTGATGTTTACAGTTTACAAACTAGGTCAATTAAAGAATATCAGCTTAATAAGCCTTGTGTGGCTATCACTAACAACTTTCTATGCTTTTAAGACCTATATACCTCGTTCGAGTTTACTCACAAAATTAACTTCTCATATTAACTTTTTTAATCATGATGATACTCCTCAATTAATGCTTGTAAATTTAGTAGGAAAAATACCGGAATTGGGAATAAACATACAATATATTTTTGCGAAGATATTTATCTTTAATTATGCTCATTTATTTATTTTAGGCATGACTTTATATTTAATTAAACACAGTGGATTGTCTTTTTGGCGATGTATAATACTACTAGTTTGTGTACTCGTTCAAAGAATAGCTTATACCCAGGAAAGTTCGTGGAATACAACAATTTTTGTAGCTGCTTTTGTCGTAATTTTCTATTTAGCAATTCAAGGTTATCTAGGATTTATAAAACTCAAACCGCTGCTTTTTCTTGGTAATATATCTTATAGCCTCTATCTCATCCACCAAAATATAGGTTATGTAATCATTAAAACTCTGTACAGCTATAAAATAAATCCTAATATTAGCATCTTAGTAGCAATTGTATGTTCTCTAACTCTAGCGATACTAATTTCTAAATTTATTGAATATCCTGCTATGAATTTCATTAAGAACAAATATAAAAAGCTGATTCTACCGAAACTCTTAACGGGTAATGGGTAATGGGTAATGGGTAATGGGTCATGGGTCATGGGTCATGGGTCATGGGTCATGGGTAAACTTCTGACCTATTACTTAATTAGATGATTGTAATTTAATACCTAAAACTTGAGTATAAGCGCCTCTAGCTTGAGTCACCCCAATTGTGCGCTGTGCTGATTCTATCATCGGACGGCGCAAACTCACGACTATAAACTGTGCTTGTTGAGCCTGTTGTTTAATCATTCTCGCTAATCTTTCCACATTTGCACCATCTAAAAACATATCCACCTCATCAAAGGCGTAAAATGGGGAGGGACGATAACGCTGGAGGGAAAATATAAAACTCAACGCAGTTAAGGACTTTTCCCCCCCAGACATGGAAGCAAGACGTTGGACGGGTTTACCTTTGGGGTGTGCGACTAGGTTTAAGCTACTGTTAAAGGGATCTTCAGGATTATCTAGTTGCAAATAACCGTCCCCATCTGATAAAATGGCGAAAATTGATTGAAAGTTTTCGTTTACCGCGTCGAAGGCTTCTTTAAATGCTTTTTGACGTAACGTGGTAAAGTTTTCAATTGTTAATAATAATTCTGTTCGTTCCCCTTCCAAAGTCTCTAATTTTTCGGTAAGTTCTTGGAGACGACCTTTGACTTTATCATATTCTTCTAAAGCTAACATATTTACGGGTTCCATGGACTGTAAGCGTTTGCTTAAACTCCGTAATTCTTTTTGTAGGTCTTCTAAGTTAACTTTACCAGGAATTTCTGGCAGGGGACTGGGTAATTCTGCACCTAAGGTTGTAGGTTGGGTAAAACGAAGTGAAACCCAACTTACAAATCTTTGTTTATTTGCGCTTTGGGGTGAAACATATCTGCTCATGTTGGGTTTCATGCTTCAACCTAACCTACAAATCTGCTTATGTTGGGTTTCATGCTTCAACCTAACTTACAAATCTGCTTATGTTGGGTTTCATGCTTCAACCTAACTTACAAATCTGCTTATGTTGGATTTCATGCTTTAACCTAACTTACAAATCTGCTTATGTTGGGTTTCATGCTTTAACCCAACCTACAAATCTGCTTATATTGGGTTTCATGCTTTAACCCAACCTACAAATCTGCTTATGTTGGGTTTCATGCTTTAACCCAACCTACAAATCTGCTTATGTTGGGTTTCATGCTTCAACCCAACCTACAAATCTATTGCGACTTTAAATCATAACACATTATAACATATTAATGGTGCGATCGCTTTGGTATAACGGTGAAATCAAGTCCCCGTTCCTGTTGAAGTTGGTTAGCAAGTTGGAAGTTGTTGAGGAATTGGGGTTGAATCCAGTCTAGTTGGAGAATAGCTGAAATGGTAGGATTGCTGGCCGCTACCAGTTCACTGGCAACCACGTCAGGAATGATAACCTTATGGTAAATAGCCTTTAGCAACCCAAGATGATCAACAAGGACAAGATTCGAGAGAGCAGAAGTATCACTGACGACAATCATAGCCAGCCTCGACTCCGCAGGTGTTGAACATCTTGCTCAAAGTCTTCCACATCGTAATGAACACAAATGTTCCGATCTGCCAGCAGCTTTTGAAAGTTCATGATGTCTACGCGGCTGAGGGAAATCCGCTGCTGCTGGAATAGGGCAATGGCTATTTCCTGAAGCCATTCACTCTGGTTAAAAGTTTCAGTTTTACTGAGGCTATCAGGTAGGTTCAGGGTAATTTGCATCAAGTTGTCCTCACGCAGTCACTTCTAATTTTAACTTTATCAATCCAACCTACAAGCGATTCGGAGCGAAGTGCTTCGCTATGCCGAAAAAACACCCAGAACACCGTTGCCCACGGTATGACTGTCTGAAAGAATCTGATACCGCGATCGCCGAACAGTTTCCGAGGGTAATTCTCCAAAACGTTTTTGGTAACTGTGTTTAAAAAAAGTTTAAGACTTTGTTAACTGTGTTTAAAAATAGTTTAAAAAATGATATTGTGATACACGAGATTAATAACAGTGCAAATTATCATGGAAAAAAAGTTTGATGTTTTAATAACGGGTGGCTTAGGATTTATTGGGAGTGCCATAACACGCTACCTTTTAAGTGTAGATAAAACCGTTGTTTGTCTGGATACAGCAGATCCTGGACGGCTTGATGATCTTGATAGTTCTGTTCATAAGGTTATAGGTGACATTATGGATGTTGATCTGATGGATAGTTGGATCTCTCGTTGCGATCGTGTTATTCACCTTGCTGCCGTAGTTGGAGTAGATGAATATATGACTCGTCCCCACGAAGTGTTAGATATTAATATTTTAGGGACTCGAAATGTTTTAATGGCGTGTTTAAAACATAATCGCCCCGTTTTGATTGCTAGTAGCAGTGAAATCTATGGACTTAATACGGGAATTTTAGAAGAAGAAAGCGATCGTTGGTACGGTTCTTCACAAAATTATCGCTGGTGTTATGGCATTTCCAAAACAGCAGGAGAACATTATGCCTATGCCCTCGGACGGTTAGGACTAACGGCTGCGGCTGTTCGCTATTTTAATATCTATGGTGCTAAACTTGATGCTCCAGGCAAAGGAAGGGTAATCAGCAAATTTCTTGGTTGTATTCGTGATGGCAAACCCTTAACCTTAGTTGATGGTGGTCATGCAGTCCGAACATTATGCTATATCGATGATGCGGCAGAAGCAACCGCTAGACTTGCCCTAGAATTGAGTCCAGAGTGTTCCTTCAATCATTCTGCCGTCAATATTGGTCGTTCCGAACCCATGACGGTAAGGGAATTAGCCGAAATGATGATTCGCTTGTCAGGACATAAAGCGGGAACTGTAGAAGTTAAGGGCACAGAATTTTTTGGTAAAGGATTTGAAGAAATCCCTCTGCGTGTACCCGATGTATCAAAATTAGCAAGAGTGCTAAACTTCAAGGCAAAAATTGAACCTGAAGAAGGGTTACGTCGAACCCTAGACTATTGGGGACTGTTAGCTAGGGATGTACCTACTACAATTGCCCCCTCATCAGTAGCAACACAGCAGATCATTCCGATGGTGAAACCTCACTTTGCTCCCGATGATGCGCTGATGCAATCATTTCACAAATCCCTGGTAACAGGACAAACTACCAATGGAGGACCTCACCTAAGCTCGTTTGAAAAGGAACTATCTGATTACTTAGGTGTGCCAGATGTAGTTGTCCTCAGTAATGGCGCTGATGCCCTCACGTTAGGATTAAAAGCTCTAAATCGTCAAGGCAAGGCAGTTTTACCATCTTATACTTTCATTGCCACTCTCAACTCCATTGTCGCAGCAGGATTAGAACCTGTATTCTGTGATATTGATCCAGAAACATTTACAATGTCACCCACAGCTTTGGGAGAAATCCTTGATCGTGAAGATAATATTGCTTGTGTAGTCCCTGTAAATGTATTTGGTGTCCCCGCCGATTTAGAAGCAATATCCGAACTCTGCCAAACGGTAGGAGCTGAGATCGTCTATGATAACTGTCATGGTTTTGGCACAGAAGTCAATGGTAAACGAATTTTACCTCAACCCCGACTACAGATGTTTAGCTTCCATGCAACTAAAGTGTTGCCTGCGATAGAAGGCGGTGCGTTAGTCAGTGCTGATCTAGATTTACTACAAGAAGTGCGTCAACAGCGTAACCACGGCATTGCTCAAGGAAATTTACGAAGCTCCACCATCGGGATGAATGCCAAAATGGACGAACTGCGTGCAGCTACTGGACGGCACGTTTTACGTCAGTTTCCCCAAGGGTTAGAACAGCGACGCAAATATGCTCAACAGTTGAGATCCTCCTTTACTAATTCTTGTAACGGTGCTTTGATTCCTCAGCGAATACCTGAAGGTGTTAACTCTAACTTCCAAAACTTAGGTGTATTATTACCCGATGCAGAACAATACGGTCTGGAAAAAGCCATTGAAACCCTACGTTCTCATGGAGTAGAATGCCGTTCTTATTTTAATGTTGCTTTACACACCCTAGATTTATTTAAGGATCGCTACTATTTACCTGTTACTGAAAGGATCTTAAAATCTCTCTTGTGTTTCCCCATCCATAGCCAAATGAGCGATCAGGATCTAGCACAGATTCAAAAAGCGGCACAAGCCACGGTTGAGTCTCTCACTTTGCAACGAGCTTAGTCATAAACCTAAAAGGGTGTTGCTGATTTGGGCTACGAATTGTTTTGTTTTGTCTACAATTTTTAAAATCCAGACTCAAACTGACGTTTAGATATGTGCAAAATGAGCATTCATACTTTGATTAAGCAAACCCAAGTTCTCAATTGTTATCACCTAAAAAATTATCAAGGTTATGAATATTGCCATCGTTACCGGGGCTTCTGGTTTAATTGGTTCGGAAGCTGTTCGATTTTTTGCCGATCAAAACTTTCAAGTTGTTGGTATTGACAATGACTTGCGGAGCTATTTTTTTGGCGATGAAGCTTCAACCCGTTGGAACCGAGATCGTCTGCAAAATGAAATTGAAAACTATATCCATGAAAATGAAGATATTCGGGATTTAAAAGCCCTTGAGCGTATTTTCAAAACCTATAACACCGACATTAAAGTTATTATCCATGCGGCGGCACAACCCTCCCATGACTGGGCTGCCACAGAACCTTTAACCGACTTTGCTGTTAATGCGAATGGTACATTGAATTTGTTAGAAATGATGCGACAGCATTGCCCAAAAGCGGTGTTTATCTTCACGTCCACTAATAATGTTTATGGAGATACTATAAATCACTTCCCTCTAGTTGAATTGGAAAAACGTTGGGAATTAGAAGAATCTCATCCCTATTTCGAGCATGGGATAGATGAAACTATGAGTATTGATCGTAGTGTTCACACTATTTTTGGTGCATCTAAAGTGGCGGCAGATATAATGGTTCAGGAATATGGTATTTACTACGGTCTTAATACAGGAGTATTCAGGGGAGGCTGTTTAACTGGTCCAGATCATTCTGGAACTCAACTTCATGGTTTTTTAGCCTATCTGATGAAATGTGCCATTATAGGACGACGTTACACAGTGTTTGGTTATCAGGCAAAACAAGTTCGTGATAATATCCATAGCTATGATTTGGTCAATATGTTCTGGCATTTTTATCAAAATCCACGGCAAGGAGAAGTCTATAATGCTGGTGGCAGTCGCTACTCCCACTGTTCGATGTTAGAAGCGATCGAGCTTTGTAGTAAAATTGTCGGAAAACCGATGGACTGGGGCTATAGTGAGCAAAATCGCCTTGGTGATCATATTTGGTGGGTTAGTGACGTACGGAAGTTCCAATCCCATTATCCTGACTGGTCATTTAAGTACAATTTAGATGATATTTTAGTACAAATATACGAAGGATTATCAAAACGAAGTGACTTAGCGGTTTAACTATTAACCATCTACAGTTTTGTTTTTGATAATTAATTTCCGCTCGCAAAGGAGTTATTTGAGATGCAGTTAAGCAAGTGGCATAATCCACCTACAGATTGGAGAGATGATCAGGGACAGATTTGGGTAAAAACTGGTCTGAAAAGTGATTTTTGGCGTACAACTCACTATGGCTTTATCCGTGACTCAGGACATTTTTACTTTGGTAATATGTCGGGGGATTTTGTGGCAACTGTTCGGATTTGCGGACGCTACGAAGAACTTTACGATCAAGCTGGTTTGATGGTGCGAATTAATGATCAATATTGGATGAAATGTGGGATTGAATTTGTCGAAGGTGTGCAATATGCCAGTGCCGTTGTCACCCGTGAACGTTCAGATTGGTCAGTAGCTCCTTTAATTGGTCAGCCAGAAGCCCTATGGATGAAGGTTTGTCGTACTGGAGGTACAATTGAGGTGAAATATTCCCTTGATGGAGAACACTATACGATGTTGCGGTTGGCAGATTTTCCTGAAGAGAAAATGATCGCAGTGGGCTTAATGTGTGCCTCTCCTGAAAGAGAAGGCTTTGAAGTAACTTTTGACAATTTCTCAATTCAGCCTACTTAGATTAATTTATAATGACTGACATAAATTCCACGACAGATAAAAATTTTGTTTCTAAGAGTGACACTGCTAGTATTGTCTCAAGTCAAGATAGTGATAGTGAAAGTTCTCTAAATAAAGCTTTGAGCTTTAAGATAAAAGATTCAAAGTTGATTCCATCTCTAATTCTTATCGGTGGTATTCTGGCGTTATCTTCGACGGCTATTTTTATTAAGGTATCAATCCGTGAGATTAGCTCAGAGGCTACTGTATTTAACCGAATGCTTTTCTCTACCCTGATTTTTACAAGTTGGTATGGGAGAAAATTATTTCAGTCCTCCTCTGATAACCAGAATAAGCAAAGTGCTTCACAAGATTTAGAAAGTGATTCAACTGATATGGGGGAAACTCCTTTAGCACTTGGTTTATCTCGTGATACTTGGGTTATTGTTGGTTTAGTCTTTGCTATGTCTATCACCCAATTAGCTGCAAGGTTAGTCTGGACTTGGTCGCTAGATTATACCACGGCGGCAAATGGCACAATGTTGGCTAATATGCCTCCTCTTTTTACCGCATTAGGCGGTTGGTTGTTCCTAGGACAGCGTTTCGATCGTCGTTTTCTGACAGGATTAGCGATCGCAATGCTAGGAGCTGTCGTCCTGGGATTGGGTGATTGGTTATACCCAGACGAAAGCCTTTTCGGAACTATGACAGTAGTTGGTGATTCTGCTGCACTGTTATCTTCTGCATTTTACGCAGTTGGTTATCTTATAATTGAAAAGTTGCGTCAGCATTTATCAACTTCTGATATTTTGGTTTGGCGTTGTGTCTGTGGCTTAGTTATGGTAACCCCGTTAGTTCTATTGGTAGATGATGTAATTTTTCCTATCAGTACCACTGGTTGGTTAGCCATATTAGGATTAGCTTTTGTTAGCGAGGTCATTGGTCATGGTTCAGTGGTCTATGTTCTCAAACATTTTTCTTCGGCTTTTGTCACTATGGCTTTTTTAATGGAGCCTTTGCCCGTTACCGTCTATGGTTGGTTCGTACTAGGTGAATTTCTAAGTTTATCAAGTGGGATTGGTTTTATCCTAATTACCATTGGGATTTACCTAGCAAAAACAGGCACAGGTTCTGATAGTCAAGACAAACAGTCTGATTCTGATCAAAAAAACTTGGTAAAAATTGAAAATGCTTGAACAAGATAAAGTAACTAAACTACCTACCGACAATCCAAGCATCTTTTATGATGGTGCTTTTTATGATCGGATTTTCCAGTCCTCACCCCGTTATTTAAAACAAAGTCAAGATGTATTATTTTGGCTTAATATGGCTGAGTGTTATGGTCCTTCGATACTAGAATTAGCCTGTGGGACTGGACGGATTAGCGTACCTCTTGGGGACAAAGGATTTGATGTGACAGGTATTGATCTGTCTGATTCAATGTTAAAAGCAGCTGGCCAGAAATCGGAAAGCGTACAATGGCTTCAAAAAGATGTGAGGGATTTCAATCTCAAAAGACGTTTCTCTCTTATAATTTTTCCTTACGATACATTTACACATTTACATGAACTTCCTGATGTTAAATCCTGTTTGCACTGCGTGAAACAGCATCTAGAACCGGATGGATATTTCATTATAGATTTCAAAAATCCTTACTGTGTTTTTGACACCTTAAATGCTCCTAATAGTCAAGATATATATTCCATCTTTCAAGATCCACATAGTGACGAAACAGTAACCGCTATGAGGGAATCTAAATATGACGCGGCGGAACAACTTTACCATAGAACATTAACGTTTTCGTGGGAAAATACTACAAAAATTGTGCAAGAAGTTCTAACGTTGCGAATTTATTTTCCTAAAGAGATTGAGGCAATCTTGACCGAAAATGGATTCACAGTAGTTCAGAAATTCGGTAACTATGAGGAAGCACCCTTTGGTAGCAACACTTCTCATCACATTCTAGTTTGCCAAAAAACTTTATAGAGATGGGGTAACTTGTTTTAACAAATTTGTCTATTATTAAATATGATCGTCAATTTTTTAGGGTGGCTTTATGGTAGTGATAATTTATTTCAAGGAGCGGCAGGATTAACCTATCCTTTAGTGGTTCGGACTTCCAAAAATCCTGATCCATTTGCTGTTTTAGGAGATTGGGCAGTTGAAACTCGTTCTTTTCCTGAAAGTAGTTGGCTCTTGGAAGAAATGCAAAAAACAAATAGCCATTTGTGGAATGGTAAAACCTATGCTTTACGGTATTTGGAAAATAGTGATCAAGGGGATCGCCTCCATTGCAGCACAGGTTCATATTTTGATACAGTCAATACCTGTACAATTTTAGAGGTGGAATTACGACGGGCAATGGCAACATTACCAGATAATGCCTCTCATGAGGCACGCTACGAAGCGATGCCTTTACGTCAAAAGTTGCACGGAACTAGAAAAGGATCTGAGGCTTTAGAAGATGCTTGGTTAGGAAAAGGCAGAAGTGCAGCGATCGCAATTTCTTGTTTCTTTGCAGTTTATGATGGACAGGATTATCAATATTTTATCCGACAAAGATCAGCAAATTTAGCTGATGGAGCAGGGCTATATCACATTGTACCATCTATGGTTTTTCAGCCTACCACAAATGCTCCTCTTGATCCCAAATCCTATAATATTCAAAATACAATTTTAAGAGAGGTTGCAGAAGAGTTATTCGATCATGAAGATGCTGATTGCAATCCAATTACCTATCCAGAAATTGCTGATTTACAATCTCTTTTAGTTAATGGTGGGGCTAGTCTGCGGATTTCAGGGATTGCGATGGATCTACTTTGTTTACGACCTGAAATCCTAGCGTTACTTGTCGTGGATGATCCTCAATGGTTGGCTCGTCATGGTTCATCGTTGCGTTTTTCTCGTCATGAATATACTACTGATAAAACTGATAGAGAAAGTTGGCGTTCACTAAATGATAGCAGTGTATTCTTACCTGGTGGGGAGTTTGATCCATGCAACTGTGTTGCAACAGGAGCAGCTAGTGTTATTTTGGGTTTACCGTTGATTCGGCGATCGCCAGTCCTGTAAACCCATTCCATAATTTCCAACTTCGGTTTTCAACGTTCTTGCCTGAATTTAGGATGTGATAGGCTTAGGGGGCGTTGCTGAGTTAATGTATGAATGGAGGTAAGAAATCATGCAATGTCCTGAATGTAAATCAACCCATATTCGTAAAAATGGCATCAAAAAAGGTAAGCAAAATCATAAATATCACAATATTTTCCGACCCAATGCCTTATTATACATATATCGCCTATCAATTTCTTGATTTGGCGATCGCTATTCCTGTGAAGGAAGTGTTAGGTTATATTTGGATCTGGCACTTGTAAATCACGACATATCTTTCTAGCAAGTAAGTTATTAATCTCACGATGGCGTGGAATAGAAGTTGATCTCTGTGCAGCCCGATTGACATAAATAGTATGGCTACCACCTTCTCTTAAAAACTCACAACCATTGGCTTCAAGATGACGAATTAAGTCCAGACGCTTTATGCAACTGATAAAAAAATAGGTTCACGAATAACGTCCTGATCTTGAAGTAGTTCCTCTGTTAAAAAGCGGTTAGCTTCAAGTACCAACTCAATAGCTTCCTCCAGATTAACTCTTGCTTCATCAAGAGTATCAGCTTGAGTATTTGCTCCAGGCAGTTCTTCGACAAAACCTATGTAGCCTTCAGAGACCTTCTTGAACACTTTAGTTAATTTAAAATTCATAGTTCCACTTTATATATGTTTTCAATAAGTATATCACCAAAATTGGGGCAAAAATTGCAGCAAAACGGCTATTTATAGATCGCACTTTATCAATCTAACCTATGAGCGATTACTATCGCGCAACGCTTACGCACTGGCATGATTTTGACTTTCTCTTGAGAAGTTACTCCGAAAAAGTCGCTTTTGTACAATTAAAAATAAGGTGCGTTACATTTCATTAACGCTACAGGCTACAAATTTAACTGGATTTGAGTGGCTTTTGTTTCTATAATTTTTTCCGCACTTTTTAATACTTCTAATCCTAATCTAATATTTAATCTTTCCTGATTCTCAATTATATCTTTAACCGTAACAATTTGGATTTTATCGTAAGTTTGAGTAAAGTATTTATTTTGATAAATTCCGGCTTTTTTAGCTGTAGCAATCATATCTTTAGTGGGATTTTCTAAAGTAATAAATATGGCAATACTGGCATTTTCTAAGGTCATTGTTCCTAATAGATCTCTAATATCTTTTGATTGAACTTTACCTGATTTGACTTGAAAAATAATTTTTTCCTGTTTACCTTGATCTCCATTAAAATATGCTATTCCATCAATTCCTTCATCTTTTCCTTTTTTGCTATTAATTACTGCCCGATTATTACTATAGGTTAAAACTGCCAATTTTTCAAATTCTTTACGAGTTCTATCGTCTTGTTTTTGTGCTAGGGCGATCGCACTTTCTAAATCTTTAGGAATACCATGTAAGGTAATGCAATGGCTATTTCCTGAAGCCATTCACTCTGGTTAAAAGTTTCAGTTTTACTGAGGCTATCAGGTAGGTTCAGGGTAATTTGCATCAAGTTGTCCTCACGCAGTCACTTCTAATTTTAACTTTATCAATCTAACCTACAAGCGATTCCTGGGGAGCGCAACGCTTACGCACTGATATGATTTTGACTTTCTCTTGAGAAGTTACTCCGAGAAAATCGCTTTTGTGCCAGTAATAAATAAGGTGCGTTACATTTCATTAACGCACCCTAGAGGATCGGCGATTCCTGCGGAGCGCTTCGATATAATGGCTAAGTTGAGTGGCGGATAACATCGGGCGCATCACCACCAAGATGTCGCCCCCGTCCGCTCCAACTTGTTCTTATATCTTGCTTTCGTGATAAGCTCACAACTTCTCTACCGCTTTCAGCTTGTTGCTTTTGCAAATCAGCAAAGATAGCTTTCAAGTCATGATTGAATGATCGAGAATACTGTTCACGAATTTTGTGGATCTCTTCCACAATCGGATCATGAAACATAATCAACCTCCTAGAAGTTCATAGGGTGTACAAAGAATCGGCAATTCGTATCCAAAATCAATGCTGATCTCCGCCAATTTTCGCTGAATTTGAGCATTGGCAATGTGCTTGCAATTCCATGTCAGCAGATAATCTATTCCGTGAACAGTTGCAACTGCGATATGAACAGCATCAATATCAGCTTTTGCTGGAAGGTTGCTGCGGCCTAAAAATTGCTCTGCTAAATCCAGCACGGATTGGTTTAAGTTGAGTAATGATAGATTGCTAAAAATTTCTAGTCGTTGAGATGCAATTTTGGCATCTCCTTGGGTAGTTTCTTTCAAGACTGCTTGGGATGAGTACAGTTGAAAGTCACTGCGCCGTGTATTCCACCACTCCCTCGTTATCTCTATATTAGCCGCCACAATAATGTCTCTGCTTGGTCGAGCAGTAAGGTAGCCTAAGATACTGGTTTCAATATAGACAGTTTCACTCATACACGGTAGATTGTAAGCTACTTCATTTTAGCTTATATTTTAGGTGCGTTAGGGTTGCTCTGTTTTCTCCATCAAGATGAAGCTCAACACAAAACAGCAGTTGAATTAATTTCTAATTATAACGGTCGTTTTATCACACATAACTATGTTCTCAATGATTAACAGGTGAAGGTAGAAGTGGTGTTAGATGAAAAAAATGATCATTATTTATTAGTAAAAACTGGTTGAGAAAATCGCACTTTATCCATCCAACCTACGAGCGATTCCTGCGGAGCGCAACGCTTACGCTTGACATTCAAAACAGGCGCTACAAACTTTTGGGGACTCATTGGTGATTCAAAAGTGTTAGTATAAATCATTGCTAAAAGTTCACAAACTTGATATAATGGACATAAAGACTATTTAGTGAGGTAATACTTATGTTATCAACTGATATGAAACAAGAATCAATAATTAAGAGAATTGAGAATGTTGTTGCTATTTTAATGGAAGAACGTCCTTTATTTAAAGAGGATCTAAATTATACGAAAATGGTTCAAGATTTAGTAAAAGTATTTAAAGAAAACTTTTCTTTGGAAGAATTTAGTCAGATATCAGAAGAAAGTCTTAAAAAGCGTTGTAGTGGTATCATGGCTCTACACCTTTTGGCTAAAATAGGAGAGGATTTTACTCCTGAACAAATGGCAATTTTTGATGATGCAGTTAAAAGAAAATAGAAAATTTATGAATTATTTATTAGATACTAATATTGTTTCTTTAGCACTCAAACAAAATTCCCAAATTCTTCACAAGATTACAATTAGTGAGTCTAAGGAAGAAAAGATTTTTATTAGTTGTATCACCTATTTTGAAATTAGGCGAGGGTTTTTTAGCGGTTGATGCACCAAAACAAAGAGCAAGATTTGAGGAATTTTGTCAAGAATATCCGATTATTTTCTTAAATGATTTGGCAATTTTAGAAAAAGCTGCCCAAATTCATGCTAATTTGAGATTAAGGGGTGTACCAATTCAAACTGAAGATGTTTTAATCGCTGCTACTGCTATTCTTAAAGATTTAATTGTGGTTTCTAATGATAGTGATTTGGCCAGAGTTGAGGGTTTAAGTTTAGAGAATTGGCTAGAATTATGATGATTAAATTATTTTTTGGCTGATGTATTTAAAACTGTAGGTTTGGTTAAGCTGTTTTCACCATCTTCAGTTTCTTTCTTCATCACAACATGACTGCCTGTTTGACGAACTTGCTCGAAGCCTAAGCGTTCAAGCGCTCGAATTGCCTCTTTACTTGAGATTCGTGGCAGCTTAGGCATAACTAACCTCAATACTGGTAACAAATCTCGGAGATGTTTCTGGTAAGGAAAATTCCTCTAGGTAAAGCCGTGTGGCTTCTTTCAAACCAGCGATTGCCTGCTCGATCGTTTCCCCTTGATCTACTGTGCCAACTTCTGGACATTCAGCAATGTAAACATCATCTTCTTTGTACAAAATAACTGTAAAGATGCGATTTTTCATCGTCTCTTATCCTCTAAAGCTTGCTCTGAAAATTATAACATCACTGTTCCTTATCGCACTTTATCAATCCAACCTACGAGCGATTCCTGCGGAGCACTTCGCTATCGCACTTCTGTTCAATAGCGAACTGCTTGCAGCAGCGCTTCGCTATCGCTCAAAAATTATCAAACAATCACGTAAAAATGCCCGAAATCCATACCTCATATTTGGTTGATCCTGTCAATGCGTAAGTCGTATAATTGATGGTAAAGTCTGGATTCAACATGATGGTACTGAGGAGGGAATTGCTAATGATTTGGTTGCTGCGGGAATACCAAAAGCACATATTATTTTAGGTTTTAAAGCGCCTGAGATTCGGAAATATACGGAGTTTGCTGTTTTTTAGGTAAAGATTTGTTAATTACAGGTTAGATTAATCGCGTATTTGTGTAATATAAGGAACGTACTATCAAGTTTTTGGAGATTATTCATGCAGTGGCAACCAATAGAAAATTTACCATCAAATTGGGAAAATTTAGCAAGTTCTGAATTACCACCTTTAGTCACTGTTTGGAATGAACAAGCAGAACGACTGCGTTCTTCTGGAGAATTCAAAACCTTTATGGAAAGGTTATGTCGAGAGATTGCTATTGAAACTGGAATTATTGAAGGACTATATACCCTAGACAGAGGAATCACCCGTGTACTAATTGAACAAGGAATTAATGAGGCTCTTATTGCTCATAATCCTAATAATCTTGGTAATCCCCCAATTAAGCAAATTGTATCTCTTATCCAAGATCAAGAAGCAGCGATCGAAGGATTATTTGATTTTGTTGGTGGAGGGAGAAGCTTATCTACTTCCTACATCAAAGAGTTACATCAAGTTCTCACCCAGAATCAAGACAGTACAGAAGCAAAAACACCAAAAGGACAAATTATTCGTGTTCCTCTGAACAGAGGTGACTGGAAGAAGCAACCTAATAATCCAGAAAGAAAAGATGGCTCTATAGATGAATATTGCCCTCCAGAACAGGTTACTTCTGAAATGGATAATTTGATTCAATGGCATCATCAACATAGAATAGAACAAATTCCCCCTGAAGTGGAAGCAGCATGGTTACATCATCGCTTCACGCAAATTCATCCATTTCAAGATGGTAATGGTCGTGTGGCTCGCTGTCTTGCTAGTTTAGTTTTTCTGCAAGCTAGATGGTTTCCTTTGGTTGTTACAGGTGACGAGAGAGCAGCTTATATTGGAGCTTTAGAGCAAGCAGATCAAGGTGATTTATCAAACTTGATTAACTTGTTTGCTAAAAGTCAAAAACAGGCATTTATTCGTAGTCTTGGTTTATCTGAACAAATTTTGTCCGAAACACGACGCGCTCAGGCTGTTATTGCTTCCATAGCTAACAAAATTAAGCAAAATCAATCAGCTACTATTCCAGAGCGTCGTCAAAAAGTTGAAAGTTTTGCGACAAATCTGTTTAAAATTGCATCGGCTCGTTTACAAGATATCGCTACCGAAATTAAGTTATCTGTTCAAAATCTAGTAAGTGATGCTGATAGTTTTGTAGTTGCGGCTGCGGCTAGTGATAAAAAATCATATTATCATCGCTTTCAAGTTGTGGACACAGCTAAACAATTAGGTTACTTTGCTAATCTTCGTCCCTATCACAGTTGGATACAATTGGTGATCAATGTAGAATCATCAACAACAATTCTACTTTCTTTTCATGCAGTAGGACACGAGTATCTCGGATTACTTGCTTGTTCTGCTTGTGCATATCATAGAGATAATACTGGAGAAGGTGAACGAAATATTAGTGGAAATATTAGTGATATCCAAGCGTTAACAGATTCTCTATTTCAGTTTTCTTATGCTGATGAAGAGAGTAACCTGACAGAACGTTTTAAGAAGTGGTTGGAAGATGTAATTGTCAATGGTTTAGAGTATTGGAATAAGAGTGTTTAATAAAAGAGTAGGAGCGATACCTTCGGTGCCTTTCGCTAACGCATTTATTGATGTAGAGTTAAGAGCGATCGCATTTCTGATGTAGAGTTAAGAGAGATCGCATTTCTGATGTGGAGTGAAGAGTGATCGCATTTCTGATGTAGAGTTAAGAGCGATCGCTTCACAATTATATATTTTACGCAATTCTGTATACTAATTCAATGGTCAGATGATTATAACTTAATACCCAAAACCTGAGTATATGCACCTCTAGCTTGAGTTACCCCAATTGTCCGCTGGGCTGATTCTATCATCGGCCGGCGCAAACTCACAACTATAAACTGTGCTTGTTGAGCCTGTTGTTTAATCATTCTCGCTAATCTTTCCACATTTGACCCATCTAAAAACATATCCACCTCATCAAAGGCGTAAAATGGGGAGGGACGATAACGCTGGAGGGAGAATATAAAACTCAACGCAGTTAAGGACTTTTCCCCCCCAGACATGGAAGCAAGACGTTGGACGGGTTTACCTTTGGGGTGTGCGACTAGGTTTAAGCTGCTGTTAAAGGGATCGTCAGGATTATCTAGTTGCAAATAACCGTCCCCATCTGATAAAATGGCGAAAATTGATTGAAAATTTTCGTTTACCGCGTCGAAGGCTTCTTTAAATGCTTTTTGACGTAACGTGGTAAAGTTTTCAATTCTTAATAATAATTCTGTTCGTTCCCCTTCCAAAGTCTCTAATTTTTCGGTAAGTTCTTGGAGACGACCTTTGACTTTATCATATTCTTCCAAAGCTAACATATTTACGGGTTCCATGGCCTGTAAGCGTTTGCTTAAACTCCGTAATTCTTTTTGTAAGTCCTCTAAGTTGACTTTACCAGGAATTTCTGGCAGGGGACTGGGTAATTCTGCACCTAAGTCTCGTAACTGGTTTTGTAGCGCTGTTAAGTCTTCTCGGCGTTTTTCCTGGGTTTGTGCCAGTTTCTCTATTTCCCATTGTAATTGCTGTTGACGCAATAAGAGCGATCGCAATTCTGTTTCTGTTAGATCCCGATTTTTCTTCTCTTCTCCTAAATTTTCTGCCAATTTCTGCAAATTACTCTCATTGACAGCAATTAAATGATTTAATTCTTCAATTTGGTTATTGACTGTTGCTGCTTGCTGTTTGCTGGTTGTTTCTTCTTGTTGATATTGAATAACTCGCGCTTGGGATTCTTCTATTTTTTCTTGTAACCGCTGTTGTTGATTTTCTAAGTTTTTTAACTGTTGTTGTCCATCCCTTAGTGCTGTTTCCCGTTGTTGCAATTCTTGTTCTTGCATTTTCATGGTACTTTGAATTTGTTGCCATTCTTTGGGAGTTTGGGAAGATTCTAAATCAGTTAATATCAGTCTCAATTGTTGTAATTGAGTTTCTTGTTCTGGTAGTTCCCGATTTAAAATTTCTAAACGGGATTGTACAGTTGTGAATTTTTCCGTATTTTGGGAAAGTTGACTGCGAGTATTTTCTAGTTGGCTTGTTAAATTCTTAATCTCTTTATTTAATTGTTCTAAATATAATTGTTGTTCTCTCTTTGCTTGACGTGCTTCTGTTAATTCTTGACTCAGGGCTTTCATGGAAGTTGCTAAAGTATTAATAGCTTCTCCACAACGTTCTAAAATCCGATCAATATCCATTAAGCGAGTTTTTAGGTTTCCTACCTCTTCCCCTTCCCCAGTTTCACCTTTTTCAAACCGCAAGGAGGAGCGCTGGCTACTACTACCTCCCGTCATTGCTCCACTTGTTTCTAGTAATTCCCCTTGTAGGGTGACAATGCGATAGAGTCCGATATTTTTTCGTGCTTGAGCAAGACTAGCAAAAATCACCGTATTACCAAAAACATAAGTAAAAACATCTAGATAACGGCGATCGCATTCTACCAAATTCACGGCATAATTAACGAAACCATCAGCTAAACGCAGAGTTGCGTCCTGAGTAAATTTAGGGACTTTAATTTTATTCAAAGGTAAAAAAGTTGCCCTTCCTGCCTTTTTTTGTTTTAAGAGTTCAATTCCCGCAGAGGCTACACTATCATCTTCCACGACAATATATCCCAACCGACCACCAGCAGCGGTTTCCAATGCTAATTGATACTTAGGTTCAACCTTCCCCAACTGCACCACCAAACCACACAAACCGGGCATTTCTGACTGTAAAATTACCTTACTAGCTTGTGTTCCTTGTATTTCTTGTTGAGCTTGAGTCTGTGCTTCCAATTTATCTAACTGACGTTGTTTCTCCCGTTGTTCTTGTAAAAGCCGCTTTTGAGTATCTTGTTGAATTTGTAACTCTTGTTCTGTGGCGGTGAGATTTTCCGCTAAATTCTGAATAGGTAAACTAGCAGCATTAAATTCTGTCTCGACTTGTGCAAATTCAACTTGTTTTTGAGTTAATTCGGGTTGTAAAGTGGCTATTAATTGAGATTGTTCAGAAATCAGCAGTTGTAATTGAGTATTGCGTTCTTGTAATTGAGCTTGTTCCGTGCGTTGAGGTTCAAGAATATGTAGTAAAGATTCTATATTCCGATTTAGTTCCGTTTGTTGTTGTACCCAAGCTTCCGAAGCACTAGCAACTTCCGCCGCAGCTTGACGAGAACTTTCTAAATTTTGTTGAGCGGTATCACGTTCTGATTTTAGGGACGTTTCACGGAACGTCTCTACAATATGACTTTTCCTAGCCTCCTCTAAAGAGAGTTGATATTGTTGAATTTCCTGATAAGTTTGATTCAAACGCCTTCCAGATTCTTGGATAGATACTTCCAATTCCCCTTGTTGTCGTTGGAGTTGTTTGCGTTCCGCTTCTTGAGTAGCAAGTTCAGATTGAACTACTAGAAGTTCCTCCTCACCCAAAGCCTTAACCCGGAGATTGCGTTGTTCTAGTTCAGTATTTTTCTCTTCAATTTGGGTATTAATTATTGTTAACTGATTAGTAAAATCCCTGAAATTGCGATCGCTTTCTTCAACCTGTGAAACCAGCTTTTCCTGTTGTAATTGCAGAGAACGCCAAGATAGAACCGCTTCCCAAGATTGCTTTTCCAGAAATTCCGTCCGTAGCTGTTGATACTTTTGAGCCTTAGCCTGATCTTGATAAAGTCGCTCACATTGTACAGTTAATTCATTCTGAATAATACGACAACTATCTTCCCGATCCTTCACCTCATCCAAAGTTGACTTAGCTTGAACAATCTTACGATCATAAGTTGCCACTCCGGCCAACTCATCAATAATTTCTCGACGTTCGCGGCCATTCATGGAGATAATACTAGTAACATCACCCTGTAAAACCACATTATAACCTTCAGGATAAATCCGTAATCTCTCCAAATCCTCATGTAACTCAGTCAGAGTACAAGGTACACCATTAATATAATAATTAGACGTATAACCACCTTGTTGAGACACCCGCAACCGACGGGTAACACTCCAGTCAGAGGATTTTAGATTTTGGATTTTAGATTTTGGATTTTCTTCCGCTACTTCCTCCCCGTCCTCCCTTGATTTTGGATTTTGGATTTTGGATTTTGGATTTTCTTCCGCTACTTCCTCCCCGTCCTCCCTTGATTTTGGATTTTGGATTTTGGATTTTGGATTTTCTTCTGCTTCCCCTACTTCCGCTACTTCCTCCCCGTCCTCCCTTGATTTTGGATTTTGGATTTTGGATTTTGGATTTTCTTCTGCTTCCCCTACTTCCTCCCCTTCTTCCCCTTCCTCCCTCTGTGTCTGTGCGTCTCTGCGGGAGATATCGGAAATATCAAAAGTTACAGTTACACTAGCTTCCAGTGCTGAACGTCCTTGATGTTTTTGAGCGTTATTAACTAAATCCGGTAAACGTTCTGCCCGCATACCCTTAGAACTAGACAGGCCTAAACAAAACAGCAAAGCATCAAGAATATTTGATTTCCCAGAACCATTGGGACCAGATATGACAGTACAACCTGGTAGTAGAGGTACAGAAGTAGTACCACCGAAGGACTTGAAATTGGTAAGTTCAACGCGCTTGACGTATACCATTATAGAACTAATTACTGTAAACTCGTAAAAACTGGGTATTGTGGATCATCATAGCATACTTTTTGCTATTTTCGCCGTTCATCTTAGATAATCTTGGATAATTTTATGCAAATTCAAACACCAGATTGGGTTAAACACGCGGTTTTTTATCAAATATTTCCCGATAGATTTACCAGAAGTCAGCGTTCCCGTTCCAGCTTTTTAAATAATAGTAATTTAGAAGCTTGGGATGCTATACCGACAATTCAAGGTTATAAAGGGGGGGACTTATGGGGAGTTTTAGAATCATTAGATTATATCCAAGATTTAGGGGTTACTGCTATTTACTTTACGCCCATTTTTCAATCTGCGAGTAATCATCGTTATCATACCCATGATTATTATCAAGTTGATCCTATGTTGGGAGGAAATCAAGCTTTGAGAGAGTTGTTAGATGCTGCCCATGATCGTAATATGAAAGTTGTCCTTGATGGTGTTTTTAATCATTCTAGTCGCGGGTTTTTCTTTTTCCATGATGTTTTAGAAAATGGCTCTAATTCTCCTTGGATAAATTGGTTTAAAATCGAAAATTGGCCGCTTGCTCCCTATGATGGTAATTTACCGGCTAATTATGTTTCTTGGGCTGGTATTCGCTCTTTACCAACTTTTAATCATGATCATCCAGACGTTAGGGAATATATCATGAATATTGCTGAATATTGGTTAGAATTTGGTATTGATGGTTGGCGTTTAGATGTACCCTATGAGATTAAAACTCCTGGTTTTTGGCAGGAATTTCGTCAACGAGTTAAAAGTATTAATCCTCATGCTTATATTGTGGGTGAAGTCTGGTCAGATGCCCGTGAATGGCTCGATGGTACACAATTTGATGGGGTCCTGAATTATTTATTTAATCAGGCTGTACTGGCCTTTGTAGTGGGCGATCGCATCGTTTTAGAAGAGGTTAAATATAACAGTTATTACCCCTATCCTGCCCTAGACGCGGCTGAATATGCTACTAAAATTCAATCTCTTTTAGAACTTTATCCCTGGGAAATTCAATTAACTCAATTAAACCTGCTTGGTAGTCATGATACATCTAGATTAATTACCATTGCTGATGGCGATCAAACTAGTGTAGAATTATGCAATTTGCTATTATTTACTTTTCCCGGTGCGCCGAGTATTTACTATGGTGATGAAGTGGGTTTACCTGGAGGAAAAGATCCTGATTGTCGTCGTGTTTTTCCGCCAGAATCTAACTGGAATTACGACATTTTAAATACTCACAAACAATTAATTTATCTTCGCAATAATTACCCAGCTTTGCGAATTGGTAACTATCAAATTCTCTATGCAGTAGCAACAGTTTACATATTTGCACGAACTTTAGAAAATCAAGAATTAATTATTGCTGTGAATGTGGGAACTGAATCTATAACAGTGAATATAGATTGTAGTAATTTGCAAAATCGGCCCAATCAACTTTTATTTGGGAATGGAGATATATCATGGAAATGCGATCATCTTTGTTTAACTATTCCCCCTCGTAGCGGCTTGATTTTACATTGATGCCATTTTTGATTCAAAATCTAAAATCTAAAATCTAAAATTGGATGATATTTTTGGGGAAATTGTGGGTAGTCTAATAATGGGCGGGAATGCTGCAATTTAGACAACAGCAGTTTTTGATATGACTAAATCAGAAAATGATTACTTAGTTCAGCGTGGTCAGCAAATTGAGAGAAAGAAAAGAATTGTTACATATATTGGATTAGTTTCATTTGGTGGTTCAATGTTATTTGGGGGGCTAAATTTTCTCCAACAGACTTGGCAAAAACCACAACAAGCTGTAGTAAAATCGTCTCAAACTGATTTACAGCAACAAATTAAGGGTTATGAATTGGTTTTACAGCGTGAACCTAATAATCAAACAGCGCTGGAAAAATTGTCTATTCTGAGGTTAAATTTGGGAGATAATCAAGGAGCGATCGCTTTGATAGAAAAGTTGGTAGAATTACATCCAGATAGACAAGATTATCAGACTGCTTTGACAAATATTAAGCAGAAAAAAGGCAAGTAAGTGACTTTTGAATTTGACCCTGCGGTACTAAGTTCTCGTCCTGTCGCTACCCCCAGTAGGTGGTAAAGTTTGTCATGAATATTTAGTTATGTACCATCTTTCCGCTAATTTAGATACAATCTATAAACTCAACATAACCCTAACTTAACCAAAATGACAGGCACTACCACCCCTACCCTTAAACTCCCTGAACTCCTAGCACCCGCTGGTAACTGGGAATGCGCGAAAGCAGCCGTAGAAAATGGTGCAGATGCGATTTATTTTGGTTTAGAGAAATTTAACGCGAGAATGCGGGCTGAAAATTTCACAGCAGCAGATTTACCGGAATTAATGGAGTTTCTGCATTTAAGGGGAGTCAAAGGCTATATCACTCTGAATACCCTCATTTTTCCCCAGGAACTAACGGAAGCACAGCAATACCTCAAAACTATCATTTCTGCTGGTGTGGATGCTGTCATCGTTCAGGACGTGGGTATTTGTCGGCTAATTCGTCATCTTTCCCCGGACTTTCCCATACACGCTTCAACGCAGATGACTATAACCAGTGCTGCGGGGGTACAATTCGCTAAATCTTTGGGTTGTCAACTAGTAGTTTTAGCGCGGGAATGTTCAATTTTAGAAATTAATAAAATTCAAGCACAAATATTATCAAAAAATACTGCTTTACCCTTAGAGGTTTTCGTTCACGGTGCTTTGTGCGTCGCATATTCTGGACAATGTTTAACCAGCGAAGCCTTAGGAGGACGTTCCGCAAATCGAGGAGAATGCGCTCAAGCTTGCAGAATGCCTTATGATTTAATTGCTAATGGGGAAGTTGTGAATTTAGGTAATCGCAAATATTTATTAAGTCCTCAAGATTTAGCAGGTTTGGAAGTTTTACCAGAGTTAGTCAAATCTGGAATTACTTCTTTAAAAATTGAAGGACGTTTAAAAACACCAGAATATGTTGCTAATGTCACTCGCGTTTATCGTCAAGCCTTAAATCAAATTATCACAACTAACATAGAGACATTTTCTCATAGAGAAAAAGACCAATATAATTTAGAAATGGCATTTTCTCGCGGACTATATACAGGTTGGTTTGAGGGAATTAATAATCAGGAGTTAGTACATGGAAGATTTGGTAAAAAACGGGGTGTTTATTTAGGAGAAGTGACTCGGATTAGAAATGCAGAAATAACAGTCAAATTAGCAGCACCCGTTAAACCGGGAGATGGGATTGTTTTTGATTGTGGACACCCAGAAAGGAAAGAAGAAGGGGGAAGAATATATGCAGTTATCCCCAATGGTCAAGATACAATATTAACTTTTGGCAGAAATGATTTAAATTTCCATAGTATCCATATAGGTGATAAAGTTTGGAAAACCAACGACCCAGAATTAGATAAACAAATTCGTCAAAGTTATACCGGAGAAAATCCCCAATTTACCAGACCAATTAATATAGAAGTATATGGAGAAATTGGAGAAAAATTAATAGCTGTATGTGGTGATGAATTGGGTAATATTGTTCAGGTAGAATCAGAAATATTTATAGTCGAAGCACATACCAAACCTCTCTCTAAAGAAAGATTAAAAGAACAATTTGGCCGCTTAGGAAATACACCTTTTCATTTAGATAATTTCATAGATCATCTCAACGGTAAAATCATGTTACCTGTGAGTGAATTAAACCGAATGCGTCGGGAAATAGTCAGGAAATTAGAAGAATTGAGAAGTAAACCCAAACTTTGGGAATTAAATCATCACGCAAAATGGCAAGATCTAATTATTCCTAAGTCTACTATTTCTAAATCTACAGATGTTTCCGCGTCTCCTTCCTTGATTGTTTTAGTCAGAAATATCGCACAATTAAAAGCAGTATTAACAGCAAATATCAAAACCATATATTGTGAATTTGAAGATCCACGCAACTATAAAGCAGCGGTAAAAATGGTGCGAGAATCTCAAGCAGAAATCAGCATTTTTGTGACACCACCTCGCATAACCAAACCCGGAGAAACCTGGATTTTAAAACAAGTTCAGGCTTCTCAAGCTGATGGTTATTTAATCAGAAATTATGATCAATTAGAATATTTTACCACAGAAAGATGTATTGGTGATTTCTCTCTAAATATTGCTAATCCCTTAACCGCAGATTACTTTAAAAACCGCTTTAATTTAGAAAGATTAACAGCATCTTACGACCTAAATATTAACCAACTTGAACATTTAATTACCAATTATCCAGCGTCAAACTTTGAAGTCACAATACATCAACATATTCCCATGTTTCACATGGAACATTGTGTATTTTGTGCCTTTTTATCTACAGGAACAGATTACACCAATTGCGGTAGACCTTGCGAAACACAAGCAGTTACAATCAGAGACAGGGTGGGTAGTGAACACATTCTCAAAGCAGACGCAGGATGTAGAAATACAGTATATAATAGCATGGCACAGACCGGCGCGGAATATGTACAACGTTTGATAGAATTGGGTTTAGAAAACTTCCGCATTGAATTTGTCAACGAAACACCAGAACAAGTACAAAAAACGATACAAAGTTATCAGAAATTACTTCAAGGGGAAATGACAGGTTCACAACTGTGGCAGAAATTAAAATTACAAAATCAATTAGGTGTGACTCGTGGTGCTTTAGGAGTAGTATGAGTATACCGCAGGAAATACTGTGAAAATGATAGAAGAAAATGTGAAAATATTACAATGTTATAACAATCAATATGTTGACGGGAAAATTTTACCTTTATCTCAGAAGCATATTGAAGAAATAGAACTTTCTTGGAAACCTGAACTTAAAAACCATGACTGCTGGGACAAAAATTTGGATTTTAGCAAGTATTTACATGAAAAAACACACTTAAAATTTTATGTGTTGGAATATAAATTAGTTACTCAAGGTGTAATTGGTTTACATCTTGGTTATTGTTCAAGATTAGAATTGGCTGAAAATTTAGTTTATGTAAGTATATTAACTGTAGCACCTTGGAATCGTATTGACATTAACAGTTTACCAAAGTACAAAGGAATAGGAACAAACCTGATAACATTCGCAATTACATTAAGTATGAATTTAGGATTTGCAGGTAAAATAGGATTACATTCTGTGAAAGAAGCAGAAGAGTTTTATCAGAAATTGGGCTTTATTGATTTAGGGAATGATATAAATTACAAGAATTTTAAATATTTAGAATTGTCTGCTGATAATGCTAAGTTATTAGTTCTAAGTTCCCTATTACTTTGCAATTTACAGTGATTTTTAGGTAAATAAACCACATTTTAAAGTCTCACACCATCTCTCTTAGAGATCCCGAAGGGTAGGCGCAAAGTCGCAAAGGAAGAAAGGAATATAAAAACACAAGTGTGGTACAAGTACATTAAAATAGGACTTACGCAAGATTCATGGAATAACGAACCACTCCAGGCACAGAGGTCACGGAGAAATGAGGATTTGAGAGATATTTTGCGTAAGTCCTGTAAAATTGCTATAAGTAACTAGCTTGAGAATTTTGTATGACTGTGATTCATAGATAATGTAGCCAAACTGCGACAAGTAGTATTACAATACTGATAAACCTTGTTTACTACTTTCTATGTCAAGTCTAATCCCTCAATGTCAGCAATTACAAGCACAAGTTGAGTCTATTCTCCAACTTTTACAGCAAGAAACAGCTTTACGTTCTCAAGACGTTACACCTGTGCAAATTTCCTTAGATAAAGCCATTTCTCCTAAGTTTGAAATTGTCTTTGCTGGTGCTTTTAGTGCGGGTAAATCAATGTTGATTAATGCACTATTAGAGAGAGAATTATTATATAGTGCAGAAGGACACGCAACGGGTACAGAATGTAAAATTGAATATGCACCAGCAGATTCAGAAAGAGTTGTTTTAACCTTTTTGAGTGCAGCAGAAATTCAAGAACAAGCGGTGTTTTTATGTCAACAATTGGGATTTAATACTGTAGATAATATCAATAAACAAGATGTAGTTAACTCATTACATCAATGTTGTACAGCAATTATTAAACAAGAAGGGGGAGAGAGTAAATCAGAACGCGCAAAACAAGCAAAAGCGCTGATTTTACTATTAGAAGGATATGTCACTAATAGAGATCGGATTAATACAATTAATAATGCGACATATTCCATGGAACAATTTAATTTTACTAACCTCAAAGAAGCCGCAGGATATGCACGCAGAGGTAGTAATAGCGCGGTTTTAAAACGGATTGAATATTATTGTTATCATCCTCTTTTAGAAGATGGTAATGTCATTATAGACACACCAGGAATTGATGCACCAATAGCAAAAGATGCAGTATTAACTTACAGAAAAATTCAAGATTCAGAAACCTCAGCAGTAGTTTGTGTTCTCAAACCTGCGTCAGCGGGAGACATGACCAAAGAAGAAACCCAATTATTGGAAACAATGCGGGAAAATGCAGGGATAAGAGACAGAGTTTTTTATATCTTTAACCGCATTGATGAAACTTGGTACAATAATCAACTCAGACAAAGATTAGAAGATCTAATTAATAGTCAATTTCGAGATAGTAACAGAGTTTATAAAACTAGTGGTTTGTTAGGATTTTACGGAAGTCAACTGAAAAAAACAAGCACACAGGATAGATTTGGATTAGATTCGATTTTTGCAGAAAGTGTTAAAGGTTTAGACGGAAAAGAAGAAACACCACAATTTGTCTACGCTTTTAATAATTATTGTGTTAGTTCAGGTAAACTTTCTCCCAGTCAATTTAGAATTTCTCTCCATGGTTATGAAACTTCTAATAATAACTATGTGAGAATTTTAAGCGAACAGGGAACACCATTAATTAACCAACTCATTCAAGATAGTGGAATTGAAGAATTTCGCACTTCAATTACTCGCTATCTGACAGAAGAGAAACGTCCACAGTTATTTAAAAACCTTGCAGATGATTTAGAAGATATTTGTATTAAACTCACAAAATACTATCAAAATCAACAACGAGAATTAGATAGTCAACCGCGAGAAATCGAAAGTATGAAAGAATATGAGTTGCAAAAATTAAATCAGCAACTCCAACAAATTGGCAAAGAATTTGATCAGCATATTCATGATGAAGTCAACAAAATTATTAACAATAATTGTGAACAATTTGAAACAGATTTTCGACAATTACAATCACGCATGGTTCGTCGTCTGGATGAATTACTAGATACCTTTTCCGTTGCAGAAGCTTATCGTCGCGCGACTTTAAGTCATCCTAGAAACGCAACTGCACCCTTATTGGCTATTTTAGTAGAGGCTTTTTATTACCTATCAAATCAGTTGGAAGATATTTTAATAGAATCTTGTCAACAAGTAATTAGTAATCTATTCCAACAATTAATGGCAAAAATTAGAAAATCAGAATATTATCGTCAATTGTATCGCTTATTGGGTAATGATGGAGGAATTGAATCACAGGTAAAAGAAATAGAAAAAGTAATTTCTCAAACTTTAGTAAATAGTGCTAGGGTAGAATGCGATCGCTTTGTCAGAGAAAGTCCTAGATTTTATAATGAAGGAACTTTTTCTATCTATCAATTTCGACAAGTATTAGAACAAACTTCCCAAGCCTATGATGCAGAAAGTATTATTGACGCTGAACCTGCAATTAGACAATTATTAAAGTTAGATTTTGAACCGAAAGTTTCTCATACTATTCGTCAATCTTTCCGTCAAACTATCAACCAAACTATTAAAACTCAGTTATTACCAATGGGAGAAAAACAAGCAGATGAGATATTACAACAATATCCCCAAGCGCGGGCTTATTTAGAGACAACATTGCAACAGGAAGCAGGGGAAAAAATTGCCAATAATCAACGTTTGTTAAGTCAGGTTGAGGGAAAAATTGCGGCATATAATACAGCCGTTGCGGGAATTAATGGCTGTTTACAAGGGATGCAGTTATATGAACATTTACTGCCAATAATTGGCGAAGAAGAGGTATAATGTTTTTGGTGAATGCAGGGTTTTTCTGTGTTCACCTAATTTTGTTTTTTAACGAACCACAGAGACACAGAGAACACAGAGGAAGAAAGAAATGGAAGAGAATTTTCAATTTATAGATTCTGAACAAAGTGATGTTGTGATTGATTTTGATGGTTATATTTTTAAAGCCAGTCAATTAGATATAGCTTTATCAAAAGTAATCTTAGATAACGGTAGTTTAAAGCATTTAAACCATGAACTAGAACGTATAAAGAGTCGTGTTCTACCATCTGTTAAAAACCCTGATGATTGGATAAATAATGGTGTAGATTGTCAGATTTTAAAACCTAGTAAAAATTGGCAAAAAGGAAAAATCAGAATGAAAATTTGTTTAGAATTTTGTCCTGACGAACCAGAATCACCCCTTGATGACTTAAGATAAATGAAGCTAGATCATAAATAAAGTAGTCCACGGGGGTGGACTTGGTTTGTTTAGACGCAATTTCTCATCGTCTTAATTGTCTAAATCAGGATTTTATCAAAGGTAAATTTATGTTACAATCAATAATTAACAATATACTTAATTAGTATAATTGTCCAAGGTGTTGAAAAATAAAAAGATAAACACCAAACCACATCTTGTAAATCCTCAAATTTTAGATATCCCGATTCAGACAATATAAATCTATGTCAAACAACATCAAAACCAGAATCGAAAAATTCAACAACGGACGCAACCCAGAATTTTTAAAGTTAAAATACAAGAAACTCGCTACTGATCCATTTTATTTCTTTCGCGGAACTTGTCATTTATTTTATGAAGACCTTTCTGAAAATTCGGGGATGAATTTAGCACCTTTAACTTGGATTTGTGGAGACTTACATTTAGAAAATTTCGGTAGTTATAAAGGTAATAATCGGTTAGTTTATTTTGATATTAATGATTTTGATGAAGCCGTTATCGCACCTTGTACTTGGGAAATAGTGAGATTTATTACGAGTATTATTGTAGGTTCTCGTAGTTTGGGAGTAGATGAAAAAGAATCTCTAAATTTAAGTGAACTTTATCTCAAAGCTTATGCACAAGCTTTGTCCAAGGGAAAAGCTAAAACCGTAGAAAAAGAAACTGCTAAAGGTTTAGTTAAAGATTTATTGGAAAGTTTGAAAAAACGAAATCGTGCTGATTTCTTGAATAAACGTACTCAAGAAAAGAAAGGTAAACGACGGTTAATTGTTGATAATAAACGGATTGTTCCAGCAACAGCAGCCGAACAAGAAAATGTTGAGAAATTAATTAAAAATTGGCATCATACTACAAATCAAAACGCCGATTTTTATCAAGTTCTAGATATTCAAAAACGCATAGCTGGTACTGGTAGTCTAGGTTTAGAACGTTATATCATTTTGGTAGAAGGTAATGGTTCTCCTAATCAAAACTATTTACTAGATTTGAAAGAAATTCAAGCCAGTTCTTTACAGCCTTATTTACCAGTTTCTCAGCCAGAATGGGAAACTCCAGCGACAAGAGTTGTCGCTATTCAACAACGTTTACAAGGAACTTCTCTAGCATTATTAGAAGCAATAAATGATGGTAATAAATCCTATCTTTTACGAGAATTACAACCAGAAGAAGATGGGGTAAGTCTACAAGCTTGGGATGGAAAATTAGGGCGTTTGCAAAAATTAATTCAAACAATGGCTGAAGTAACAGCTTGGGACCAATTACGCAGTGGAGGGAGACAAGGTTCTGCAATTGCTGATGAATTAATTAATTTTGGTCAATCTTCCCAATGGCATAATTCTGTTTTAGAATATGCGGTTTACTACTCTCAAAAAGTCAACCAAGATTTTGAAGAATTTTGTCAATCAATATAAACAAAACCTCACCCATTCCCATACCTCCAGCAGTCAGAAACTACGGTTTTCAAGGTGACATTTTGACAACCAGACCATCTTACCTCTTACCTCCGTGTTCTCTGTGCCTCTGTGGTTAGATCAATGCCTTTAAACCACTTAGTTATCCCATCAGCTAAGGTACTCGCCATTTTCCGCTGTGCTTGAGGATTCACTATCTCCTCAAATTCATAGGGATTACTCATAAAACCCAACTCCAATAATACCGCAGGTGCGACACTGGGACGAGTTAAGGCTAAATTATTCCAAAATACACCATAGTTAGGTTTACGGAGATTTGTAACCACGTAATTTTGTAAAAACACTGCCATGCTGTGGGACTGGGGATGATACCAAAAAGTACCAAATCCTTTAGTATTTTCCGCATCACCATTATCCGGTAAAGAGTTATGATGGATGGAAAGGGCGATCGCTGGTTCTTCTGTATTAATAATTACTTGACGTTCCACCAAAGATAGGTCTCGATCATCTTCTCTGGTCATTACCACTTTAGCGCCGCGCTTTACCAATTCATCCCGTAGCAATTTAGAAATTACCAAATTTACATCTTTTTCTAAATACCCATTTGGACCAATTGCACCAGATTCTTTACCACCATGGCCTGGATCAAGTACAATCTTGATGCCAGATAAAGGTAGGCGTTTTATTTGGGGAGAATGGGGGGGATGACGTAAAGTTAAAACTAGAGTTGTATTGTCATATCTCAGCTTATAACCCCACTGTTGGAGCTTTTTGAGGTTAAAGGTGTATTTCACCTGTTTAGGGCTTACCTGCTGCCAATCTAGGCGAGAAATTAGAGGGTTATCATCTAGGCGAATTGTGTCTGTTTGGGCAGTAGTATTGTAAAGGGTGAGAGTGAAGAAATTATTTCCCTGTTCTACACTCACAGGAACAGGAGTTTCTAAGGGAAAAATCATCTCTGTGGCTGTATTTAGTTGCCGATAGCCCACACTCCGAATCACCGTCTGTGGTGCAACCGCACCTGCTATAATTTTAGTCTCTTTGCTATTAATCCAAGCACCATAGTCTAAACGCAGCCATTCACCTTCTTTACCTGTTACCGTCGTCATAGTTCCCTTCGGTAAGGGTGTCAGTCGTGAATAATCTGTACCGGGTCCTGTGCGAGTAACGCCAGATTCTGATGTAATTTCTGCAACTGCTAACTGTGCTGGGGACAGAATTTCGATTTTTCCTAGCCCAGTTTGAGTTATTCTTTGATCATTCAGTTGTAAATTAAATTCAGGTTTTCCTAAATCAGCAGCATTTGTGACTGTTGTACAACCTTGGTATTTGCTAAGACTAGAACGATTAGGCTGATTGAAACCTGTTAAAATACTCGAATTAGGAGGTAATTGTGCAAATGATGGTTGAGGTAAAAGGGCAATATTTTGATTTACTAGATTTTGATTTACTAGATTAACCCAGACAGTGGCTTGAGGTGACGCAACTGCACTAAAACAAATTAATTCTCCTGGTAATCTGGTAATATCCACGGCAGGGGTCAAGGAATTTTTAGCAAAGCCTAAACCTTGGGGTAACTCAGGTTGGGTAGATACCCTGTTAATTTTAATCTCTCGTTCTTGATTTTGGTAACGGACTTTAAATATATTTTCTCCTAATTGCAAGGGAAAACTGGGGGAAAAATGCCCAGACTGACTACGTTTAATCAATTTACCATTAATTAAAACTTGTCCTGTCGGCGGTGCAGTACCAATAAAAAATATTTTTTCTGTACTGGTTTGGTAGTTTGTGGGGGGAAAAACTACTAAAAGTGATTCTCGCGCTAATGCAACCCAGGAGGTGAATAAAAAATTAAATGATACTAATCCTAATAATCCTAAAAGTTTTTTCATGGACAAATACAAGGGTTTTCAGAGTAGGAACTGTGGCAAAATGGGGAAGATGAAATAAAACATCAATTCGTCCCGCATACAAGCTTCTAAAATCGTCTACAGAAATTCTCACTAGGGACGAAAATCTATTTTTACAAGTTACTAGCAATTGAAAATACTATGACTAAGTTTATCTTTGTGACTGGAGGCGTTGTTTCCAGTATTGGTAAAGGCATTGTAGCAGCAAGTCTGGGTCGTTTGCTCAAATCCCGGGATTATTCCGTTTCCATTCTCAAACTTGACCCCTATATTAATGTTGATCCAGGCACAATGAGTCCTTTTCAGCATGGGGAAGTTTTTGTTACCCAAGACGGTGCGGAAACGGATTTAGATTTGGGACATTATGAACGGTTTACGGATACATCCATGTCTCGTCTAAATAGTGTTACTACTGGCTTGATTTATCAGTCAGTTATTAATAAGGAACGCCGAGGAGACTATAATGGCGGCACTGTTCAAGTAATTCCTCACATTACCAATGAAATTAAAGACCGAATTGTCAGAGTTGCTAAAGAAACTAATCCTGCTGCGGTAATTACAGAAATTGGCGGTACGGTGGGTGATATTGAATCACTACCGTTTTTAGAAGCAATTCGTCAATTACGCAAGGAAGTCGGTCGGCGTAATGTTCTATATATGCACGTTACTCTATTGCCTTGGATTGCTTCAGCAGGGGAAATGAAAACCAAACCCACTCAGCACTCTGTTAAGGAATTGAGATCAATTGGCATTCAACCAGATATCCTAGTATGTCGCAGCGATCGCCCCATTCCTGTAGGTTTGAAACAAAAGTTATCAGAATTTTGCGACGTAGCTGTAGAATGCGTAATTCCTGCCCCAGACGCTCGTAGTATCTATGAAGTACCAGTAATTTTAGAACGGGAAGGACTAGCAGAACAGGTCCTTGATTTGTTGCAAATGGAACAACGTCAACCCAATTTACAAGAATGGGAAACTATGGTAGAACGAATGTATACTCCTAAATACAGCGTCGAAATCGCCATTGTTGGTAAGTATGTCCGGTTAAGTGATGCCTACCTTTCCGTAGTTGAATCCTTACGTCATGCTGCTATTGCTACTCACGGAGATTTGCGTCTGCGGTGGGTAAATTCCGAAGCCCTGGAAACTGAACCAGCAGAAAACTATTTATCTGGTGTAGATGGTATTATAGTTCCTGGCGGTTTTGGTAGTCGAGGCATAGATGGGAAAATTGCGGCCATTAAATACGCCCGCGACCGGCAAATTCCCTTTTTAGGGTTATGCTTAGGAATGCAGTGTTCTGTAATTGAATGGGCTAGAAATGTCGAAGGACTATCTCACGCCAATAGTGCTGAATTTGATCCGAACACCAATGATCCAGTTATTAATCTTTTACCGGAACAACAAGACGTAGTAGATTTAGGCGGAACAATGCGCTTGGGACTTTATCCCTGTCGGATACTTCCCAATACTCTCGCTTTCCAACTTTATCAAGAAGAAGTTATTTATGAACGCCACCGTCACCGTTATGAGTTTAACAATGTTTACCGGAGTCAGTTATTAGATTCTGGTTATCTGGTCAGCGGTACATCTCCCGATGGTAGACTGGTGGAAATAGTGGAATATTCCCAACACCCATTTTTTATCGCTTGTCAATTTCACCCCGAATTTCAATCTCGCCCCAACGCACCCCATCCTTTATTTAAAGGATTTGTAACCGCTGCCATCTCTCAAGCCCATTCTACTACCAATATCCCAAAACCCCTAAAAGTCTCTTAATTTTCCATTGTTAGCATTGTCAATGCTAATTTAGCAGCACCAACCATTCCCGCTGCATTTCCTAATTCTGCTGGAAGAATTTGTAACCCTGCGCGGGAAGTTGGTAAAACCCGTTTTTCGATTTCTGCTTGTAATGCGGGTAAGAAAAACTGAAAACTCCCACTCACACCACCACCAATAATAATTGCCTGGGGTGTCAGCACATAGAGTAAACTTGTTAAACCTCTTCCTAAATCTCTACCATATTCTTGCCAAAAAGTCAAGGCTTCTTCGTCTCCAATTTTGGCAAGTGCGCCTAATTCCGCTGGTTCTTTGCCTGTACGGCGACGGATAGCAGCGATGGAAGTATATTGTTCTAAAGAACCTTGATTGCCACTATTGCACATTGGTCCATCAGGATTTAAGGTAATTAAACCTAATTCTGCTGCTGCACCTTGATGTCCCACAAATAATTTACCATCAAGAATAATTGCCCCACCAACTCCAGTCCCCAAAGTCAGTAAAATCAAATTGGGGAAATTGCGGCCAGCACCTAACCAAGCTTCTCCTAAACCAGCACAATTAGCATCATTAGCCAAAATTGTCGGTTTACCAGTTTTAGCTTCTAACCAATCTGCCAAAGGTACGTTATCCCATCCTACCAGATTAATAGCAACTTTGGCAACTCTTCCCGCAGCATCAGCAGGTCCAGGAGTACCTAAACCAATAGCGATAGTTTCCTGATTGGGGTCAATTTGCGCTATGGCATCTACTATAGCTGATAATACAGCTTCAGGTGTTGCAGGTTGGGGAGTATTTACAGATAAAGATTGCAAACAATTACCATTTGCTGTAAAACGTCCCAACTTAATCCCAGTTCCTCCTAAATCAATACCAATTACTTGTTTTGTCATTAGTCAGTTGTTAGTTGTTAGTGGTCAGTTGTTAGTGGTCAGTGGTCAGTGGTCAGTTGTTAGTGGTTAGTTGTTAGTGGTCAGTGGTCAGTTGTTAGTAGTTAGTGGTCAGTTGTTAGTGGTCAGTTGTTAATTGTTATATCATGTCTGCCCAATCACTTACGATATAGTTCATCATTAGACATCTTGTGAGAATTAAATGTGCGTGACTTGAAACCCTTGTAGAGACGTGACCTGGGTAGGGATTCTCGGCTCTACAATATTTGATGGAACTTCTCTACAATATTTGATGGAACGTCTCTACAATATTTTTCGGAGATGTCTATTGTATTGCCTTTTCCCAATTACCAATTACCCATTACCAGCCTCAACAGATATGATAAGTGTTCAACCGGACATGATATTAGTGGTCAGTTGTTAATTACCCGTTCCCATTTCTATTGATTTTTGCTGATAACTTGTACCTTTGCAATTGGGTATGAAGTTTTATGTACCTGTTGCCAATCTGTAATTGGACTACCTTTTAAAATACCAGATAAAGCTAAAGAAAGCACTAATCCACCTGTAGCAGCCGCAATTAATGTCATATTATCGTTCACAATCATCTCTCAGGTTGTTATTTGTTAATTGTTTTTGATTCATTGTCAATTGTTGCTTATCCATTGCCAATTGTTTTTGATTCATTGCCAATTGTTACTTATCCATTGTCAATTGTCAATTATTCTTTCTTTTGAGACGAGGATTAACAAATTCATTTAATCCCTCACCAAGTAATGATAATCCAACCACTAAAGAAGTCATAGCTAAACCAGGAAATAGAGTAGTCCACCAAATACCTGTAGGTAATGCTTCTAAAGCCTGTTTTAAATCATATCCCCATTCTGGTACTTCTTCAGGTAATCCTAACCCTAAAAATCCTAACCCGCCTAAAACTAAGATAGCATCTGCCGCATTGAGAGTAAATAAAACAGGTACACTTTGAATGACATTTAAAAACAGATATCTTGATAAGACAACCCAAGTAGAAGCGCCCATGGCTTGTGCCGCTTCGATATATACTTCAGTTTTGACACTGACTGTATGATTACGAACGACCCGATAATATTGGGGGATATAGGCTATACTAATAGCGATCGCTGCATTTAAGATTCCTCTTCCGACTACAAAAGCCAGTGTTACTGACAGTAATAAACCTGGTAAAGTATAAATACTATCCATGAGAAATAATAGAGCTTTATCTAATTTTCCTCCCAAATAACCGCTTACCATCCCCAATGGTACACCGATGATCATGCTCAAAGATGTTGCTAAAGTCACAACTTGCAGCGCGGCCTGCACACCAAACACACTACGGGAAAAGACATCATAACCTAAACGACTTGTTCCAAACCAGTGTTGAGCGGAAGGTGCTTGATGAATAGGGTGAGAAAGAAATTCCTTGGGGTTTTGTAACCAGCCCCAACTTTGAAAAACAGGAGCAAAAAAGGCTAAGAAGATGAAAAAGAGAGTTATACCCAGACCAATCTGCATTAATCGCTGAGATAGGCTGGGATTCTTCGTAAATTTCCAGAAATTTGGTAATTGCTTTTTTGTAATGGTCATCTAAACACCGGCTTGCTAAATTTGATTAAGTAGGTAAGTGGAAAAAAACCGACATAAGTAACGAAAAGTAAAGTTTCCCTGTTCCCTGTTCCCTGCGATGCACTGAGCTTGTCGAAGTGTTCCCTGTTCCCTCGTCATAACGATAATTTTTAACGCCAACCTGTTTAACAGTTAAACTCAACTCTAGCCAACACCTGCTATATGTTTAGTTGATTATGGCATGGCGGAGCGGTGGTTAGTCGGGATTTTTAGTGATCAAATTCTTGGGAGAGTCTGAAAATATCCATAAATTAACCGCAGATGACCGTTGATAAGCGTCTATGATTGGATAAAGAGAAGAAACATAATCACAGCAAATCCTTTATAAATAAGCTTTTTCAGCGATTTTGGCTGTATGGGAAAAAATATTTTTAGTTAGGTGATATGAAACTGATCAAAACTGGGTAAGTTAATAGCATCAGGAATTAGACAACACCGATCCTACAGGAAAACACCATGAAAACTGAACTAAAAGCCAAATTCTTACAACATCTCCTGGGTAAAAAGAAAGAGAACGAAGGTTTCACCTTAATTGAACTGTTAGTTGTTATTATTATCATCGGTATTCTATCCGCTATTGCTCTACCTTCCTTCCTCAACCAAGCATCAAAAGCTAAACAAACGGAAGCAAAAACCTTTGTTGGTGCAGTCAACAGGGCGCAACAGACTTACCGGATGGAAAATACAACCTTTGCCTCTGATATTGTATCTCTACAAGTTAATCTTCCAACTTCGACTGATTCCTACAATTATGTATTTGTCAATACAAGCTCTACCGCTACTACTTTTAACGCAACACCTGTAAGTAGTGAGACATCCACTCTTAGGGCTTATAGTGGTAGTGTTGTTGTTATCGCAAGTTCTGGGCAAACGGCCGCTGCTGCTTGTATGACAACTGCACCTTCTAGCAATGCTCCCACCGCTACCATAACTGCCACTTCAGTCAACTGTGGTGGTACTCAATTCAACATGAAATAAAGTTGAATGCTTTATTTTTGCGAATGATATCGGATTTTTTTGTCGGATTTTTTCACATATTGTAGGGATTAACACGGTTAATCCCTGCTTTTGATTTTGATTTATGTTTCTAATTGCCAAAACTAATATTAATTTAGACCTGTGTATTCATCCTTTCAAAGTTTTCAATGATTACCACCAACTTAAATACTCAAATTTCTACTACCCCAAGCTTATTAAGCATTCAAGAATATGAACAAAATATTACAGAGAATCCCCAGGAAGTTACTAGTTATTGGTATTTAGGACTAGCTTTGTTATTAGGAGGAAGAGAAGAAGAAGCCCAGATAGCCTGGATGACTCCAATGTTAGAATTTGGAGAAGAAGAATCGGAACAATGGCTACTGCAATTAACAGAAATTTTATTAAATGCTGCCCAACAACAGGAAACAGATTCTCAATCTCAACTGGCTTGGGTAATTCGTCAACACATTAGAGAATTTGTCCCTGGTCATATTAATAATCTTTTAAAAATAATTGAACTAAATATTGATTTAGAAATTGAGGATTTGCAAACAAATGTTAATCAATTAATTGCCATTATATCCGAACTAATAGAACCCCCTATTTTTGATGAGAAATTATTAGTGCTAGTGATTGAGAAATTACTTCGTCCTAATCCAGTTAATCCCCCTGCTTTTATAGATAAATTAGTAGAGTCCTTTACACCTTATTTAATAAATTCTGAAACTACTATTCAACTATTAATAGATAAAGCTGATGCCTATAGTCATTTTTTCGACTACCAGATGTCACTTTATTTTGCGAAAATTGCCTACCACCTAAGACCCAATAATTTAGCTTGTCTTAGCAAAATTATTTCTCCTCTGCAAAGTCTAGCAGGATCTCATCATAAAGAGTCTATTGATTGGGCAAACAAATATTTAGAAATTGCTCAAGAACCAATTGATAAAATTCTCGGTAATCACTTCTTACTGACAGGATTTTTACAGTCTCTTGATGATCCAGAAAAAGCGGTTCAGATTTACCAAGAATATAAACAACTTTTATCTGATCTGGTTAACAATCAAACAGAAAGCAAAAGTTTAATTGATATCTTAGCCATTGGTGCTTTTTTCCTATACATGGAAGATAATCCCCATGAAAATAGATTAATTCGTAATGGATTAGCTGCCTTATGTCAAAAAATGATCTGGAAAGAATTTCCTAAAGAGATCAACATTTATCAACAGCGTTTTAATACACCTCGTCCTGCTTTGAATGAGCGTCCTTTAAGAATCGGCTATGTATCAGAGTGTTTTATTTCTCATTCTGTCGGCTATTTAGCTTGGTGGTTATTAAAATATCATAATCGCCAAGAATTTGATATTCATTTATATTCTTTAAGGGAGAGAATTTACGATCCACAACAACAAGCTTATAAAAACGAATTTGGTGATCATTTTCATCAATTATGCCCGCCCATAGTGACAATTGCAGATAAAATAAATGAAGATGAAATAGATATTTTAGTTGATTTAGATAGTTTAACTTCCTATAGTAATTGTGTTATTTTAGCTTTGAAACCCGCACCCATTCAAGTTAGTTGGTTAGGGTATGATGCGACTGGTTTCCCGACGGTTGATTATTTTATTGCTGATAACTATGTTTTACCTGCATCAGCACAGAATGATTATACAGAAAAGATTTGGCGACTGCCACAAAATTATATTGGTATTGATGGCTTTAATGTGGGAACACCAACTATCAGTAGAGAATCTCTAGATATTCCTAATGATGGAATTATTTATTTTAGTTCTCAAACTGGATTAAAACGTAATCCTGATAATATTCGGTTGCAAATGCAAATTATCAAACAAGTTCCTAATAGTTATTTTCTGCTGAAAAGTTTTCGCAGCAATCATGAGGATCTGCAAAATTTTATTGCTCCCCTTGCTGAAGCCGAAGGACTCGATTTAGAATGTTTTAGGTTTTTACCCACTGCACCTACAGACATGGAACACCGGGCGAATCTAGCCATTGCAGATATTGTTTTAGATACTTATCCCTATAATGGTGCAACTACTACTTTAGAAACATTATGGATGGGTGTACCCATAGTGACAAGAGTGGGGGAACAATTTGCAGCCCGGAACAGCTATACAATGATGATGAATGTGGGTGTAACTGAAGGTATTGCTTGGAGTGATGAAGAATATGTAGAGTGGGGTGTGAGGTTGGGTAAAGACGAGAAATTAAGACAAGAAATTGTCTGGAAACTGCGAAAATCACGACAAACATCACCCCTATGGAATGGGAAGAAATTTGCGCGGGAAATGGAGAATGCTTATTTACAGATGTGGCAAAGGTATATTGATAGTTAAGGCTAATTAATACTTGCAATTTGGGTTGATACAAGAAAATCGGACTTTGCTGATAGCCTGCGTGGCGTAGCCATATTGGCGTAAGATTTTTGGAGGTAGAGCCGAGAATACTAATGGAACGTCTCTACAAAGGTCTTGAACCTATGCAAAATTATTTTCATCCCTAAAATCAGCAATGCCGGAAATCAAAGTGCCGGAAATTATGTTAATCTTTAATCAAAAGGCTGATTTTACAGCACTTACCGGTGTTATGAGGTACATATCTAGCGGGCAAGACTTGTACTGAGCTTGTTGAAGTATGCCCGCACTACAAGAGTTTCATGATTCAACTTTGTACCTCATCAAAGCGGAAAACGCTATAAATGACCCATCCTAACAAAAAAAGGATTGTGATTATGTTAAATAAAATACCAAATCAACTACAAAGACTGTATGAAATTGACGATTATCTCTGGTTGGAAGAAACTATTAAGCTTCTAAAAGCAAAAAATTTAGAAAACTTAGACTTAGAAAATTTAATTGAGGAGTTAGAAAGTTTGGGAAGAAATGATTTAAACAAAGTTAGAAGTCTATTAAGACAAATTATAATTCATATTTTACTATTAGAATATTGGCACGACGAATATGATCGAAACCATCGGCATTGGCGGGGAGAAATAATCGCTTTTAGAGATGATTTAAACAATAGCTTAACTACTACATTAAAAAATAAGTTAGTTCAAGAATTAGATCATATTTACAATGTTGCTTTGAAAGTTGTTGTTCAAAAAACAGGATTAGCATCAAATCTATTCCCTGATAATTGTCCCTATTCTTTAGAACAATTATTAGATGATAATTGGTATCTTCAAAAGTAACTGGATTTGATACAGCGGTTCTTGGTTGGGTGAAATACAAGGACTTCAGCTATCAAAAAGAATCAAAAGTTGCACTATTGCTTAACCCAACCTACATTTCTAAGACGCTTAAAATTGACTTATCAAACTATCTAGTTGATAACTTTTTAAGTCACTAACTGGTATTTGTACTAAATTTATTTTAGCTTCATTACTCAAGATAACTCTACCATAAATGCGGGGTAACAAAGATTGCCATTGCATATTTCCTAATTGATCAATCAAGGAAATCTCTATAGTATCGCTAATGTCTAAATCTGTCATTAACAGATTCATAGCCACACTAGATAAAAACATTTCTGCATCTTCTATAGTTAAATTACCTATGTGAATAATCAGGGTAATTTTTTGATTTTCAGGGTGATTTGCTAATGTTTGAATTACCTCTTGTAACTCAAAACCAAGTTCCTCTTCTGCTTGTGTCCAATCTGGGAATATTATTAAGTTAATATCTCTCAAACGCAGATTTTGTTCTAGGGTTTCTGACAGATAATTTCTGAATAAGTCCTGGAATATATTACCCATTTTAGCTGAGTAAGAGCGACTATCCAGGAAACTAGGATTATTCTGCATAGCAACCTTGATTTCATCGCTTTTTTGTTGACATAATTCAGGATTATTCCCCAGTTGAACTGCTAATCTTATATAAGATTCTTCGCTATCTGCTACCAAGTCAGAAATATTTAATGTTTGAATCATTGCTGCTCCCATTGCAGAACGGAAACAATGTCCTCGTCTAGCTATGACTGGTAAATTAACCTGTAGTGGTTCTATTAAAGAAGTTGTTCCCGCGAAGGGAAAAGAATCTAAATAAACATTAGCTATTTTATAGTATTCCTTCATATCCTGTCTATCTGGGACCGGTTGAGGATCTAATACTATTAAGCGTTCAGTTTCTAACTCATACTTAATAAATATAGAATTAAGATGATTGATAAATTGTGTTTTAGGGTAATTATTTGACCAATTCGGACCAAATGGTAACAGCACTAAAACTGAATTTGGTACTTGATTAATAATTTTAACCCATGTTTCAACTAATTCGGGAATGATTTTGAAATAGTTAGCACAGGAAATGAAAACAAAAGCATCTTCGGGAATACCTAAATTATTCCGTTCTATTGGGGTGGTTATTTTTCCTTCTTCAGTCCCATAACTAAAACAGTGTGCAGAACCCTCTAATTTGATTAACTTTTCTTGATATTGATCTTGTGCTGTGGGTGATGGATCTGTTAATGTTCCAGAGATGTAATAATCTATATTTCGCATTCCAGTTGTCACCACAGAAGCACCACTTGTAACTTGTATTCTTCCTAATCTAAAACTTGCTAACAGAAAGATTTGATTAGTAATTGCGGTAACGTTGGTAGCTATGAATAATATATCAATATCATCACTACGAATTGTATTTACTTGCGCTGATAATTCCTGTGGCAGCAGTTTAAAGGAGTTGGCAGAAAGTTGACAATATTGTTCTAGTGTATGACCTGTTTCTATGAGTGAGTATAAGATTACCTCAAAATCTCTACTTAGGTATTCATAAATAGGAAGATAAGCGAATGTTTCCGCTGAGGGTAGAAAACTATAAGCTAATATACCAAGTCGGATTTTTTTTCTGTTTATAGGTCTGTCAGCAAACTTATACTCAATTTCATAACCTTTTAGTTTCAGAAAGTATTCTATTATTTCCCCACGTTTAAAATAGATATCTTTCAGATTAGCTTCATTGAAGTAAACAGGAATAAAATTAGCTTTTTGGGCAAAATTGTTAACTACTTCATGCCATAACTCAGAATCAGAGTTAGAGTTATTGAATATAGATGTGTATAAGTAATCGAGCGAGTTCTGCAAGTATTGGTAGTAATTATCTGCCTGGCCTATTTCTTGGAAGTATGAATGAGAGGAAAACAGGAATTTTAGGTAGTTATTGTCCTGAATAAATTTTTGATATTCCTGGATAAATTGGGTATTTCCAGGAATTTTCTGTTGATTTAAATTTGAAACTGGCTTGACTACACGCAATTGGGCAATTACATGAATTACTCCATCTGGAGATTCTTCATGTTCAAGATGTACACCATTAAACTCACCTTTGAATCCATACCTTCTACAAAGTTCTAGATAAGCAGGAGATTCATTACAATAATAAAGAAAAGAATTAATATTCCAAAAACTGATATGTGTTGGATCTTGAAAAGCCCCTCTACCATCTGTAGATGGTACGCGAATATTAACTTTTGCACCAGGTTTACAAATTCTCCAAATTTCATTCATGGTATGAATTCTCTCAGGGAGATGTTCAATGATGTCATGCGCTCTAACTTCGTCTACGCTATTATCTTCAAATGGAAACCTTTGACTCAGATCAGCAACAATATCTACGCCTAAACCCGGATATAAATCCACACCAACAAACCCATTAGGCTTATTTATTCCACATCCTAAATCTATCCGTAATGGTTGTAAATTAGAAATATTTACATAACGATTAATCAAAATTTTACCTCACAGTAAATTTAATAACATTAGTTTTACAGCGGTTTCCGCTCTTATGAGGTACATCTTAAGCCCCCTTATCGCTTGCGGGGAGGGTTTGGGGGTGGGGTTCTTGTACTTCATAACATTGGGAAGTGCTGTATATTGCAAAACTTTAATTTAATAGTCCTATATATTTACAGTAGGTTAAGATAAAACCCACTACAAAAATAAATCACAGCAAAAATTCTGGTACTCATTTTTATCATTTTCATCTGTAGCAAGATTGATTGCGATTTACTATAAATGCTACTTTGTTAAACTTTCCATAACGGCGATCGCTTGCTTAACCTCCTTAATTACCTCTATATCTAGAGATTACCCACAATTTCCAAAAATCTATCACTTTCTGGATATGCTAATGTTAATTTTCACAAATCTTTACAGCAGTAATAATTAAACGTAGTAGGACGCAGATAAACGCAGATCATATTGTACTTCATTAAAGAATGTTTTAAAACTTCATGGCTACGCTAAAAACTAGGTCTAGCTGGGTGGAATAAGGTCAAGTTAAGATTTTTGAATACTCTTGTATGGGTTTTGTCCTGTAGCTGCTTTTGATTAGCGTGTTGGAAGCATCTTTTTAATCGTCAAAAAAAGTATAAATCAAGAGTTCTCTACCCATTACCAACCTCAACAGATATGATAAGTGTTCAACCGGACATGATATTACATATTATTCGGTTAACAGAAGTGAAAGCAGGGAGTAAAAAAGTCCTGCAAATTATATTGTTATTATTATCTAAGTAGGTGAACAGAAAAATTTAAAGGTATGTGAAGAAAAGTAAAATCACTCAAAACTCTCTTCCTGTTCCCTGTTCCCTTACCCCAACGACAATTTTTAACGCCAACCTACTTATATAAAATTCATATATTTGCAATTCCCTGAAATATCAAATTATTATCTACAATTAATCCCTTTGCTATCTCTGGAAATTGTTGCTGAAGATGGTTTTTTAATAACTTACTATCACCACCAGTTATGATAATTTGACTATTAGGAAATAACCCCCACCAAGCCTCAATAAAATCTTTTATCCCACTTAATAAAGTGTAAATTACTCCACTTTGAATAGCCTCTGATGTATTCATCGCAAATCGTGGTGGTAAATTGGTCATTAAACTAGTTTCTAATAATGGTAATTGTCCCGTTTTTTGTCCTAAACTGCTCAATTGTAACCCCAAACCGGGTAAAATTGCTCCCCCAAGTAAGCATCTATTATCGTCTACACCCGTAAAAGTTAATGCTGTACCGCCATCAATTACTAATGTGGGAAATCCCCAAGTTATTCCTGCACCCCATAACGCTAAAGCGCGATCAATTCCTAATGTCGGGTACATTCTCTGTAATGGTACATCTGCTAGGGTAATCAAACGCAAATAGGGGTAAATTTGCCACAGTGCGGTTTGCTGGGGAACAACAGAGGCAAAAATCACAGGCACAGGATAATCTGGGGAAATAGGAAGAATATCCCCAGGTAAAGAAATCACTCTCAGCCAATTATCTAATGTTGGAAATTGGGCTAATTGTTGGATAATAGATGCAGATGGATGAAATGTATTCCCAGTTAAGTATAGGGTTTTATCTATGAATAATCCCCAATGAACACGGGAATTACCAATTATTAATGCTAAGGAAAGATGCTGTTGATTTTTTGCAGGAGGATGATTTGCCAATGTTTTAATTTTCTTAACTGAACTATAGGTTTTTTAATAATAATTAATAATAAACCTGTGCCACAATAGGAGAAAGGCATAAATACTCAATTTATTTAGGAGGGGCGTTATGGTATTGCTCACAGAAAAGTTAAAAAAGCGTTTGACTATAAATACCATAGATATCAGTGAAAATACTACGGCGATTCGCTCTTTAGACTGGGACAGAGATCGCTTTGATATTGAGTTTGGTTTGCAAAATGGCACAACATACAACTCTTTTCTAATTCGTGGTGAGAAAATAGCCTTAGTTGATACCTCCCATGAAAAATTTCGCCAACTTTATTTTGATACCCTCACTGGTTTAATTAATCCCCAAGATATTGACTATTTGATTGTCAGTCACACTGAACCAGATCACAGTGGACTAGTAAAAGATTTATTACAAATCGCTCCTAATATAACCGTTGTTGCGTCAAAAGTGGCAATTCAGTTTTTAGAAGATTTGGTACACCAACCATTTAAGCGTAAAATTGTGAAAAATGGCGATCGCTTGGAATTAGGCAATGGCCATGAATTAGAATTTGTCATTGCTCCGAATTTACACTGGCCTGATACCATTTTCACCTTCGACCACAAAACCCAAATTCTCTACACCTGCGACGCTTTCGGTTTACATTACTGCTCAGAAAGTACCTTTGATGACGACTTAGCAGCCATAGAAGCCGACTTTAAATATTATTATGATTGTTTGATGGGACCAAATGCCCGTTCTGTCTTGTCCGCAATGAAGCGTATGGCAGAATTAAAAACAATTCGCATAATTGCCACCGGTCACGGACCCCTACTATACCACAATGTGGAAGAATTGACAAGCCGTTATCGCCACTGGAGTCAAGGACAAACCAAAGCGGAAACCCCTGTAGGGATATTTTACGTCTCCGAGTACGGTTTTGGCGATCGCATTGCCCAATCTATAGCCAATGGGATTACTAAAACCGGTGTCCCTGTCGAAATAGTAGATTTAGCCAGCGTTAACGAATTACAAGAACTGCGGGAACTGGTAGGACGTTGTACAGGTTTAGTGGTGGGAATGCCTCCAGTATCAGGTAATTCTAACATTCAAGCTGCCCTCAGCACCGTTTTAGGTTCAGCCAAAGAAAAACAAGCCATTGGTATTTTTGAAACCGGTGGAGGAGATGATGAACCTACCTATCCCATATTAAATAAATTCCGGGCTTTAGGGTTGCACGTATCTTTCCCCGTCATTGAAATTCGGGAAACACCCACAGCCAACACCTATAAAAAGTGTGAAGAAGCGGGTACAGACTTAGGACAATGGGTGACAAGAGATAAAAGCATCAAAACCATGAAATCTCTTGCGGCTGATTTAGACAAAGCTTTAGGCCGAATTAGCGGCGGTTTATATATTATCACAGCCAAAAAAGACGACGTATCCAGCGCCATGTTAGCTTCCTGGGTCAGTCAAGCCAGTTTCAAACCCCTGGGTTTTTCCATTGCAGTCGCTAAAGATCGGGCGATAGAATCACTGATGCAAGTAGGCGATCGCTTCGTTCTGAATATACTCGAAGAAGGCAACTATCAACCCTTAATGAAACATTTCTTAAAAAGATTTGCCCCCGGTGCAGATCGTTTTCAAGGAGTGAAAACCCAACCGGCGGAAAATGGCGCACCTATACTTACAGATGCCCTAGCTTACGTAGAATGTGAAGTAGTCAGCCGCATGGATTGTGGTGATCATTGGGCAGTATACAGCACAGCTTACGCTGGTAGAGTATCAAATCCCGATGCCATGACAGCCGTACACCACCGGAAAGTCGGGAATCATTATTAGAACCCCACCCCTAGCCCCTCCCCGCAAGCGAGGAGGGGGACAGGAGAGAAACAGATTTATGTTTAGATATCTTTGATTTTACTGAACTGTTGGCTCAAATCAATCAAGAATCAACCGACTCTGCTAACATCTTCTGAGCCGAGCGCTGCTGCAACCTTCTCCGCAACATAAAAGCACCAAAGACAATCGCCATACCTGCTGGTGCGGCATTAGACTCAAAGGGAACAGGAGTAGGAGTAGCATCAATTGAAAAACTGCTAAACGCGCCTAGATCACCGCTCTGATCGTCTTGGACATTTAATGTCCAAGTGCCATTGAGTGGACTGCCATTGAAAGCACTTAATGGCTGAAAACTGGCATAGGTGGCAGATGGCAATGTCTCACTGGTTTCAGTGTACCAATTAGCCCCAGTATTGGCAAAGGTGTAGTTGCCATTAAGATCAAAGGACCAATTGGTAAACCCTTGACTATCGACAAGATTTGAACGAAATAGTTGCACTGTGGTTGTGCCATTAGAAAGAAAGGCTCTCAAATCGGCATAGGCAATATGGGTCAACCCAGAAATGGTTACGGAGTTAAAGCTACTGATATTGGGTTGACCAGAGATATTGATTGATGCTGTTACCCCAGTTAAATTGTCATCTGGAATATTGTAAGAACCAGTTGGACTGGTGAAAGTAATCGCCTCTGCCGCACTAGAAAGAGCTAGAATGCTTACCAGGGAAGCAACTACCCCCCCCCATTTTTGAACGTTAGTGTTGATCATGATGTCCTTTGTTTCTTATGTTTTTAATTTCCTCAGACGTACCGAATCAGTACCTACTAGTAAAATAGCTGAAAATCACTCAAATAGAAACAGCAAAATATGAAAAATTATCACATACCCAATCCTAATTCTTGTCCCCCCTCCTCCCTTAATTCTTGTCCTCCCTCCCCGCTTTCCTCCCTTAATTCTTGTCCCCCCTCCCCGCTTTCCCCGCTTAATTCTTGTCCCCCCTCCTCGCTTTCCCCGCTTAATTCTTGTCCCCCCTCCTCGCGTGCGGGGAGGGGGGTAGGGGGTGGGGTTCCTTGGCAAAGTCCACCG